>JAABUV010000014.1_pt1 | contig 238485 bp, 203 predicted proteins | sample 5559971 | NCBI WGS metagenome assembly JAABUV01 (sample SAMN10711881, study PRJNA513362) | rock metagenome | isolation source: Antarctica rocks | place: Antarctica: Victoria Land, Knobhead nord | collected 2015-12-19 | reverse complement strand
TAGGAGGTATATAGATATATTTTACTAGTCTATTTTTAGCTTAGATTCTATTTTTTTAGTTAGTTTTTAAATTCGTTAATGATTAAGCGAGCTATAGAGGTTTCTAGTTACTCCCGTAGCGGCCGGCCCGAGCCTAAATCTTAAAAACCTTAAATTAAAAACGACTAATATAGCGTTTCTAGGTAATTTTAGTTTTACTATTTTTAGAATTTTTTACTACCTACTCCTAGTTACTAAACTTGCTATTATTGCTTAGAGATTTACCTAGAGCTATAAGTAGGTCTAAGATTTACTAATATTAGGTCTATTATAATACCCTTAGGGCTAATAATAAACCCTAAGAATTCTATAATATTAATACTAAATTTATATTTTTCTAGCTTAGTAAATAGATTATACTTTCTTAATACTATTAAAACCTCTTTAATATAATAGTTATAATTAGTAGGGTTATTAGAGTAGATAAGGATATTATTAAGGTATATAATAACTATAATATTTATAAGGTATAATAGCGCCTTATTAATATATAATTAGAATATTAAGGGGGTATTAGCTAGTTTAAAAGGTATAATATAGTACTTAAATAGCTTATAATAAATATAGAAAGCTATTTTCTATTTATTACCTTCTTTTACTTAAATTAGGTTATAAGCCCCTTATAAGTTAATTTTTATATATATTTTAGCTCTTTTTAGTTAGTTTAGAATATTTAAGACTAAAGGGATTAGATATTAATCTCTTACTATTATTATATTAAGGCCTTAGTAATTTATATAAAAGTATAAGCCTCTATCCTTTTTCTTTATAAATAAGATTAATACCCTAGCTATTAATTTTAAGTATTTAATAAAGTCTAATTTAAGATTCTATTTAATATATACCTTTAAGACGCCTAACTTAGTCTCTAATAGGTTATAAAGTAGGTTAAAAGGTAGTATAGTTTTAGGTTAAAAGTTAATAATATAGTTAAGTTTATTATAATAGGGTAGTAACTTACTTCCTACCTCCTTATTAAAAATATCTAAGTATTTTAAGTACTTTACTAGTAGGACCCTTAGGGGTAATTAATTAGCTTTCTTACTTATAAAGTAATAAGTATAAATAATCTCCCCCTCTACCTTATTATTAAAGTCTATTTAATCTAATACCTTAATATTATTAATTATACTAATCTTTCCTTTAATCTAATTTATAATAGGATTAATTTATTAAAGTTATAATAGGCCTAGAATTATCTAATAACCTTATATAGGAATAGCTTTAAAAGTATAATAAGAGTAGTAACTACTTAAAGCGCTAATTTTAATATAAAATAGTACTTATAATAAGATAAGGTTAATTATCCTTCTATTTATATTAACTACCCTTACTACCTTAATATTTAGGGGCGTAAGGCCTAATATTTAGACTTAGTCTTAATTAATAAAATTTATTATAGCTTTATAATTAATTAAAGCTTATAAGGTTAATTTTATATATTAATAATATAAGTTAGAATAGTTTTTTTATATTTATATAAGTATTAAGATATAGTCCTTATTATAGACCTTATTAAATATATTTAATAAAGTAAGGCGTAGAAACTCCTTTTTAAGGGTATATTATAGCTTTTATAACTAATACTCTAAGTTATATCTTACCTACCTTAAAGGGGTTAATTCCTAGGTTATAAGGCCCTCCTCTAAGATTAATATAACCCGCGACGCTATCTTAGATATTATAGGTAATTATTTTTTAGATAGAGGTAGTTAATAAGTCTATTAATATAGTCTTTAGCCTAATATTTCTTCTACCTATAATATATATATACTACTTAATTCCTTTAAGCCTTCTAATAGTTATTATAAATATTAGCCCTCTTCTTACTATTTAACTCTAATAGTTTAAAAGTTATATTATTTAATTTATTATATAAGGGAGAGTATCCTCTACCTTCTTTATTAGGATAGTTATTAGTAAATTATACCCTTTTTTATTAACCCTATTCTACCTTCTTATAATCTTCTAGGGTCTACTTTCTAACTCTAACATAATTTTTAGCTTATTATATTATAGTCTTAAATCTTATAAATATATCTAATAGTTACTATTATAATTAATAGATATAATCTAGGATTTTAGTTAATAGCTTTTTCTTAAAGGTATAATAAATTATTAAATTATTTTATAATAGATCTATTACTAGAATCTTAAATCTATTAATAAAATTTTATATTAACTCTCTATTTCTTATATATATATATTCTATTTTTAACTTTATATCTAATCTAATATCCCTAATAGAGTAATTCTTTAATAGTTATACTTATAACTTATTCTAGTCCTTAAAGGTTTTTTAGAGGCCTAATAGTCTTATAAGTTATATCCTTATTTTAATTTTAGGTCTAAGGTAGGTATATACTATAAATACTTAAGTATTAGAGCCCTTAATAATCTATAAGTTAAAGAAGTTATTATAGTTAATAATCTATAAATAAATATTTATTAAAAGGCTAGTAAATATTAGGGGTTTATTATATTTTACTCTCTTATAGTCTTAATTTATTATTATCGCTACTATTATAGCTTCTATTAGAGGTATATATATAGAAGGAGCTACGCTACGCCTTATAATAAGCCTTAATAGATCTATTAGGCCTCTTCTCCTTTATAAGGCTATACTAATAGTATTATATTAGGACTCTACTACTTTAGCCTTAAGGATAGCTATTTAGTTAAATAGTTATTAAGCTATCTTAAGGCTAATAGTATCTAGACCTCTAAAGTTATAGTCTCCTTAATATATAAGTAATAAGGATAATATACTAACTATTTCTTAAGTAGATCTATATTATATTATATCTTAGGTATTATAAGTCCTTAGGCTCTAATTAATAAGATTATAAGCTAAGCTCTTATTAGGAAGAATTAATATAATAGTTCTATATTATTAGCTCGCCTAAGGTATATTATATTAAGTTATATTATTATTAATTCTTATAAACTAAGATATATCTATTAGGGCTAATATAAGTAGTTAGAGCTATTAGCTACTCCTTCTATTTATACCTACTAATATATCTAATATTAGTTTAAATAAGGGGTAATATCTATCTTATTACTAGGTATATAATACTATTAGAATAATCTATATTACTAAGTATAAGGATATCCTATTTATAACGATGCGACCCTATGTAATTAGTATATCGTTATAGCCCTGTCTAACTATACTCCTTTTGTATTTCAATACAACTTCTAATACACCGGGCCATTTCCAATAATATTATCTATATTTAAAAATAACTCATTTCATTAATAAAGGTCTCGTGGCGCAATGGCAACGCACTCGACTACGATTTTAAGCAATCGAGAGATTGCGGGTTCGAGTCCCGTCGAGATCAAGCCTTGTTTTTGGTCATTTCGATCTTATTTATGCTTTATTCTTTAAATCCAAGGGATGTTAAGAAGAGAGAGAAAAGTGTGATGTACCAAAGGATGGATTCCTTTGTCAATTTCCAGGACTTTTCTTACTTATCCTATCATGTAACTTTTCCAAGCATATTTCTACGAACATTGTCTTGTTCCTATTAATTGCGCGAGGACTAAGATTTTTATTAATTCGATAGGCAATCTCATAGATACCAAGAGCGAGTTGAATCTGAAGTGTGAGCTTGCGTATTGATCGAATTTGCAATATTCTCATAAGTCACATTGCTGTGTGATATGAAAGCCAAACGCAGTCTCGTAGCGCCATCTATCAGACTGAGACAAAAGTCTCTCAGAAAGCAAACGCGCCCCACGTAGCCCCGGCGAACTCAGTCCAGGTGCAATCCGTCCTCGACGCCCGATTCGCATACGCGAAGAACTCGTAATTAATCGCCACCCGCTCCGGCAAGTTCACGTCCGGGAACGTCGGCAGCACCCTATCGTGCGCGTTCTGCACCATGCAGTTCCAATTGTAGCACTCCGGGTTCCCGTCTTGGACCAACGAGCCTTTGTTCTGCTGCGTGACGATGTGCAGCAGCTCCGTCAGCATGATGCCGCCCTGGTCCTGCGCCAGCTCCTTGAACCCGCCCGCCATGCTCATCGGGTTGATGCACTCCGAGGCCATGGGGTTGTAGAAGTAGGAAGGGCAGGCGATGAGCATGGCGAAATTTCCTTCGGGGTAGTGGTATTGTTCGACTTGGATTAGGCCGCCGGACCGGCAGAATGGTGATCGACGGATGGCATCGCAGCGGAATTGGACGTTGTTGACGTAGGGGGCGGTTGTGTTCCTGGGGTTTCATTATTTATGTTAGCAGTCTGATGTTTGGCTGGACAAACACTTGTCTATCACGGCTTGAGAAGGGACAACAATACCAGGTGGATACGGTGTCATAGAATTTCTTGACCTGCGCTTTGACCGTTGCGTCGCCGTTGAAGAATCTAGATTGCTGTCTCAGCAAGACGGCCAATTGGGCGGAGGGGGGGAACCATACGTGGTCCATCTTTCAGCGGACGCAGACGACGTGCTTCCTATATCACTACTGGCGTATTTCGCCAAGGCTTGCGCGTTCGCGACGGCGTATTGGAGCATCGATGCCTCGGCTGCCGAGCATCCTTGGGTCACCGCCATATCGTTTGCGACGTCCGTGTACCTCAACACGTTCGGCGGAAAATTTCGTTTTGCTACGCGCGAAGTGCGCTTCCTCGAAGTGGATGCCGCCAGACGCCTGGGTTGCACTGCTCGTCTTTCCTTTTCTGGATGAACATCACGGGTTGGTAGGCATGATGCTCCATTGTACGGTGGTCCACCGAGGCCATCGGCCCATTCGGCTAGGGCAAGCTGCGCCAGTGAGTCCGGATTCGTGGTTGGGTCGATCGAGGTCGATTTCGGCAATTGCTGACAGGCGGCCGGGCCGTCTATGGAATTGGTCATCACGGCTGGGATCACGTTGTTGAGTGTCATCATGAGATGGAACATGACGTGCGAAGCAGTGGCGCTTCCCGAAGCTCCTGTCTGACATGGAGCCGGAGCTCGGCCCAAGGCTCGAGCAGTCGGACAGAGGACGATGTACGCATTCCCGAGGAACGAAGGAGTGAAGGAATAGCCTAGAACGTTTGGGTCCGCGCAAATTCTCTCTATGTCATCGCAGAACAGATCAACATGTGGGCCTTGACCATGGACGCTGTTGGCCGCCGCAGTAGCGATCAATGAGACAGACTGTCGTGCGGAGACCGAGAAGAATAATGGGAATAGCGTATTGATTTTATCGTTGGCCGCCATGGCAAGAGAGTTGGCATAGACACCGGTATCGAATAAGGCATTTGACATGCCTGTAAGATCCTGGCCTGTACATTTACCATCCACGTGGGCTCCGTCGGCAGGACTCTCGAACGATGAATCCACGTATCCGATCAACGGGAAAACCGCACTGAAACGGGTCGGAGTGGAGCTGACGGTGATATCTTGCAGATTCGATTGGGACAAGTCCCCCAACGTTTTGGGATTCGAGTCGAAGTTCGCCGGCGATGCAATGACTGTCGAGGGGTTACCAATAAAGCCTTTGAAGGAGTGTGGTGGAGCTATCGTGAACACCTTCGGTGTGAGACCGCCACCAAGTGGTGCACTGGGTCCGCTGGGTAGATTCTGCAGGCATTGCCTCAGGTCGACCGTCCTATAGTAGGTGCTTCCTGGTGTAAGAGTGTACAAGTCGTTGCTCGAAAAGCCAGCACGCATGACGTTCATGGAAGCCAACGGCACGACGTTTCCCATATCATCTTTGACGTCGAAGAAAATGGGCAGCGCTGTTGTGTTATCGAACACATTGTTCCAAGCCAGGACCGATATGCTAGAGGTTGTCGGATTGGTAATTTCGATTGTGACAATGTATTTATTGCCTGGACTCGTTACCAAACCGGTAAGTTGTGCAGAGGTCCATTGCAGCAGCGACGAAACATAGAGCAGCAGGCTCAAAGCTTTGTCAAATCGAAACATGGTGCGGAAATGGCGTCTTACGATAGTCGTAACTTCCTACCGTGATATAGCCTTTGAGCAATGGAGACACCGACAAGCATCCAACTTACGAAGCCAGATACCGAGGAAGAGCTTTCGCACATATGGGCAAACACAGCCCAAACCTCGAACTTATAAAGAATCGCCGAGTCAATCTATAGCAGCCGGGCCTTCGCAGCCCGCGTTTGGGCTTTTGAGACGTTTCATAGCAGATCGGGCAGTTTTGCGCTTTTATCGCATAAGCGACACGTAATGAGGGGGCAAAATCCTAAAACAACATGGACATCAATCTGGATGAGAGTCAAAGCTGGGCCGGGACATATCGTTGGGGTTTCAAAGGAAGGTAGTGCATATCCATAGTAGAGATTAGAGATCTTTTGCGAGGGCGCATTCGTTTGCGGGCAAGAAGACGGCTCCTGCCTGTTGCATTATCTATGAGTCTGTCAGCTCGCTCAAGCCGCTGCCCCCGATTGATGACCAGGCTTCGATATATATAGGTAAGTACTCCATCGAGTACTTTAGTCTGCTGGCAGGAAAACAGGAGCGGGCAAGCGCTTATGCCGCGCGCCTTTTAGGGGTTGCGAATTCGATCGGATTGCTAAGCAAATACGACGGTCCCAGACGGAACATTGTGTCGAAATAGGTGATGGGGATGGAGTTATTTAATCTCATATTTTGAGCGAGTAAACACAGGTCTCTGATACTCCGCTGGATATATCGTATTACCTCGTATCCGTTGCCTTTACTTAGCACTCTGGGCGGTTCGCCTTGCACTTGTAGTCGGATCACATAGCTGCCATCATTTCCTGCCTAGCCAAGAAGCCTTCTTGGTCGCCATGGGTCGCTTTGATAGAGTTTCTTGGTGAGAAAAGTCAGTATAGGTAGTCCTTGCGATGAGAGCACAAGATATGCTATATCATCCGCTGGCAATATCATATCCCTGGAGAAATTGCGAGAGGTGTCCAGGCTAAAGCAAAACGATGGAAGGCCATGTCCAAGTTGACCATGGCTATATTGTCCTGCAACCTCCGGCAATGATTACCTGAAACCAGCAGGCCGGATGCCAGAAGTCTTCTTTTTTGCAGCTCTCCCTGGCCGACCCCCAAAGCGCCCAGGCTCCATCTGGCTTGCAGTAGCAATTGCTGGTGTTGCTTGGCTGCTTCCTCGGGTGTCTTCTTGTATATGCTGCGGTTGGCTTCCTCCAATCCTCTTTGGTTGTGGCTGAAACGAAGATCCAACCGTAGGCTCTCTCCGTCTTTTTAGACGCTTCTGACCCCTTTCCCATTGCTTAACACGCTCCCCAGCATCATTTTCATCGTCACTGGCACAATTTTCCTGGGCTTTTTCCCAATTCTCGGAATCTGGAGCGGCTCCTACTTCCCAGTGACCGAGGTAACTCGATAACTTGATGGGTAAAGCTGACTGTGGCGCAAGTGGAGCGTAGGCTCTCAAGCGCAGGCTAGCTGGGTCTTCAGAGGTTGTCAGCGAAGAGACGGAGCTTCGAGAATGCAACGATGGCGTAGGTTCTGGAGTAGGTAATGCACCAAAGGGGGCCCGAGGAAGGAAGCCGATGTCCTCCGAGATCTGCGAGGATGCGAGTGGAGACGACGATCTTGCTATTTGCTCCTTGCCCTTGATGATCTTGCTCATAGAAACTCGTCTTCTGACCGGGAGCGACAGCTTCTCACCTACAGAAGGAGCCGGGGTCTCTCCACGCTCCTCCTCCGCATCCGCACTTTTTGCGGCGAAAGTTACTGCATGGCTAGATAAGAAGATTTGAGCTGCGGTATTCCTCATAGTCTTCTCCATAGTCATCCTCACCCGAGTAGGAATTTTGCGAGATAGCGGAGTAATCCAGGTCTTAATAAGGCTTTCATAGACATCAGATATCTGAGGGTCTTCTGTAAGGCTCGAAGCCGTTCGCATAGAGGGAGTAGATATTTTCATGATGGCCAGTTGTTTGTGCTCACGAAGCTCCATATCATTCTCCAGCCGTCCAGCATTCTGTAAAAAGTCTCTGAATTCAAGAGAAGCCTTATCAGGATCAACAACAGAAACTTTGGTTTTCGTTAGGCCAAGCCTACAATGGCCATGTCAGTGTCTAGATACATCCATAGCTCGATTGCTACCTACAGCGTTTCCATTTCTGGACTTTCTCCTGCGTACCTATCACGGATCGCATCATGGAGGTGTTCCAGAATCTCATCAAATGCTCCGCCATCGGTGCATTCACCATCGTGCAATTCTTCCTCAAGCCATGTAAAGCTAATGGTCCAGGGGTCCCCACGAGCGGTTCCCAAAAATGTCGGAGATGCTTCCATGGTTGGTAATTGTGGCCTAGTCTCCACGGGTGCGTCGTCAAAGTCTTCTTCCTCATGGCCATCTGGTACAAGGAAGTCAGGATATACTTTCGCTGTGGTCTTCACTACATCTTTTCGAATACGAACATCTGGTGGACAGGCTTCTAGATCCATTCCTGGCCCAGGACCAAAGTAGAGACATTCCGAAAGGGAGAGGTCATCGAATACTACACTGAGCTGGTAGAAAGTGGCACCGGCCTCAACGTACAGCTGCCCCAACCCGGATGGAAGGCCGGCGTTGTAGAAGCCAAATGGAACAATCCTGAGCGCAAGAGCGGAAACTCGTGGCTTTGAAGTATCGCTGTTATGATGAAATACTGAAGTCTTAGGATCCTCTTTCCCTTCGTGCATGGAGAACAGACAAGGATCTGATGTGGAGATGGCAAGCCCGGAAGACGACGTTGTATGATGGATAGTAAACATAGTGGTCAACCCACTCAGGCGAGAATAAAGTAAAACAGTAGTCGCTGAAAGACGTTAAGCATAGGAATTTTCTACAATTCAGACTCAGTGGCTTACCTGCAGCATCATGACTACCATCCAAACTTTCCGGTTGTGAGAGGAGGTTCAAGCGTAAAGATATATCTCCCAGGTCTCTATAATGCCTCCATGAGAGCAGACATTGAACTCCGGAATCATTTGCTTCTTCTGAGGTAGGGAATCGCAAAAGATAAAGTGATCGAGATGTCACTACAAAAACATCATTGGTGATTGAGCTAATTCTCTTCACATCAAGTATCCAGTCCGGTGAATTGTTAGAGACGAGGTTTGGAACATTGAGACGATTCGGGCCACCTCTAACATCGAAGACTGCAAGCGTCCTTCGGCCTGTGACGATTACTCTATTGGGATGGCCAGCCCATGATACGGCGCCCCATCCATCTTTAGAATCAGAAGATTGCTCATCGTCTTTTGTATGACCATCGAATAAATTGCCCCCAAATGCTTCCTCAATTGTCCAGAGCCCTCTTTGTGTAGATAGACATACGAAGTTCCAGATGGTCCAACGACCCTCCTGGTCAACTGTTGCAATTTGTTCGTGGTACCAAGGATTGAAAGCAACGTCGGCGAATTGAGTTCGTCGCGAGCGCTGAGTTGGCAGAGTCACGATAAAATTAGGCTTTAAACGTGAATGAAAAGCACCTGTGTGGTTCGAGGTCCAGGGGTCATCGTTTCGCCGGAGCTGCGGTCGCAATATTGAAATGGCTCCATGATATCGGACCGCAAGCCAAGAGCTTGATTGGCCCTCCGACTCTGCAAAGACGAGCTGTTGTATGGGGCTTCCATTCCCTGACCATTGTGCTTCTTCCCCACCCTTCGAAGAAAGATTATCGAGGTACACATTCTTGCTTTCCGTCCAACCGAGTTGCTCCTGGGCCAACAGGATGAGCCTCACCAACCCTCCTGCCTCTCCTCCAGCGATAGCAATGATAGGGACTGTCCTGCCTTTGGACCCGTCGTTCGCTCGTCCAAAGGCTAGCAGCTCTGACACCGTAGGGTCATTGGCGGACGTGATCTCATTGACCGCCTCTGAGACCTGTGCCAATTCTGGAAGTAGAGGAGCGCTCGAAAGGAGCTCTGGGAATTCTTTGGTCAGATCTCTGATGTTTTTTGATCGCTCGGCAGCACTGTGGTTCGGGGCATTGAACGCCGATGACGGTTGATGCGCGATGACAGGATTCCCTACAGGCACAAGCGGTTGAGTGAGTTTCGGCACTCTAGCGAATCGCCAATGGTGGTTTTCCGAGTCGTAGACGGGCTCGCCCAGATGACCGTAATTGAGGTCAAGAGGACGCGCCCCACTCATCTGGGTTTGAGTCGAGTCTTGAACGAGTGCGTGCTATGGCTTATGGAGTTGCCAGTCATAGCGAATCAAAACAAGCAAAGTGAGAAAGGGGTGACGGCTCAGCTAAGGATTGAAGTGATAAGTGGTAGAAAAAGATGATCTTAATGAAGTTTAACTAAGTGGCTCGAAGAAGTTAGCGGCGGGTAACCATGCGCAAAGCCCATCAAAGTAAACATTGACTCGAGCTCACCTCTGCTCTGTATAGTTTCGCCAAATCTCATTGTGACACAGCATCACCTCTCACATATAGAGCACTTCACGAAGCCAGCGTACCCAAAATCCGCAAAACCAATGTCTACTCTCTTTGAGCCCTCAATGTCAACCAGCACCATGCGCCCACCGCTATCCACCGCCTATGCACCCTCAATGGCCGACTCCCTGCCACCTATAAATTTCCGCTTCGATGAATTACGCGCTCACATGGCCGCCTTCACAGACCGCTTCGACACCTTCATCGCTGCAGGCCGTAAACGGGTTCTCGAAGAGCGAAATCAATTCCGCATCAACGTTGCTGAATTGCAGGAAGACCAGCGCATGAAGGGCAAGGACATCGAGATCCTTGCTCAGAAATCTTCTCAGCATCTCGCTTCCCTTTCCGCACAGGAGGCCGAGACGGAGGCTGCGAAGGAGGAAATTGCTGCTATCACTTCAAGACGGGATGGGAATGCTCAACATCGCGATCGTCTACGTTCCGAAATTGCCTCCTACAACAAGCAGATCGCTGCTAAGAGGGCTGCTCAGGCTGCCCATGCAAAGGAGTTGGAAGAGCAGGCGCGCCTTAATGTCCCCGAACTCGATTTCTGGGAGACATATCTGGGATTGAGGATTGAGGGAGCAGGCAGGGTCGATCGACTCAAATTCGTCTTTTCAAATCTGGATGAGAGGGACTGGGAGAGGGAAGCCTGGTTCGAGTTGGATACGGAGAGGAGAGATTATAGGGTCACCACATGTAGGCCGAAGGTGGAGGAGGGAGACATGGAGGCTTGTGTGGACCAATTGAATGAAAGTAGGGATTTAGGGGCCTTCTTGCGTGGCGCAAGGGGACTTTTCGCGAAGGCGATGAAGTAATGCTGTATTCTGCAGGAACAGAAATCCGATGATCAATAACGCCTGAACTTCCACCACTGCGCGGATGCGTTATCATTCAGGAGGCAGAGATATAGTAAGAGTATAAGAACGCTCTCCTGTGTAAGAATGGGTCAGGCTCCATTTCCATGCCTAGGGGTATCATCAAATCGAATAAATATCTATGAAAGTCGAGAGTGTGTGCAATCGATCAACGATGCCCGAAAATCTCCATTCGATTGTATTGTTCATTTTCGTCCTCTTCCGCGTCATCATCACTCATGTTCTCGTCATCACTGTTATCACCATCTTCTTCACTACTGCCATCGATGGCCATCTCACGCTCATGCTCGGGGATTGGAGAGGTCAACCTCGATCTCGGACTTTCGCCACCCCAGAAAAGAACCTCATCTTCATCTTCGCCCATCGAGTCGTCAGGATCGCTTTCATCGATGGAGGGAGAGGTCGGCGGATTATATTGTGTTCCATTCGGCGCAACCAAGTGGGCGCTTCGAGTCCGTGCGTTAGGCCATGATGTGCTCTCAAGTATTTCTTGGGTGATTGCCATAGCCGAGGGCGGCGCTGATATTCTTCGCTGGCGTGACTGGTCAAGATGCCCAGACCTGCCGCGGGAATTCCTTCTTGATAGATTACTCAGAGCCTCGTTCCTCTGAGTGTCTGGAGCTTCCGGTTGGGATGCCTCAGCTTCGGCGCGATTCAAGAGTCGGATCTGGGCGGTATTATAGGAGTCGCACCTGGAATGCATCAGCTGTCTAATTCCAAGTTCTCGCATTGATCATTATCAGCATCTCCAGACTTACACACCACACCTCAAGCCCAGCCAATGATACTTGACGATAGTCTTTGCACTACAATCATTACAGGATACCCAAGCTTTAGTGTCTTGAAAGTCGGGAGGCATCGGCTGAGCTTCAATAATGGATCGCAAATTTAAAAACTGCCTTTCCATATTGACAATGCTTCTACTACATAGTGGACACTTGTAAGAGCTTTTCATATGTTGGTGGTAACATCGACCATGAATACTATGACCACATGTCATGAAGACAACCCTCTCTGGGGACGTAAACATGTACTGACCGCATATCGGACAATCGCAGTCGGTTGAGCGCTCGATGCAGCGATGTGTATCCCGAATTGATATCGCCATGCACACGGAGCATGTCTAGGCGGGAATTAGCAAAGCTCAGATCTGGATTAAGGTGGCCGACCATGCAATGGAAGAAGTCGTTCCCTAAGCCTTCACCAACGCGACAGATCCCGCAGTCATTGCAGTGGTAGATATTCTTATCGGAGGAATCGTCCCAAAGCTTGCATACATCACAGTAATACCAAGCCCCACGTTCGCTGCATAGTGAGCATTCCTCAGCGGCAGGTTGTGCGCAGCCACAAAGCATACACAGCATATTCTTCGTCTCTCGTCTGTTAAGGTTATGGTCCTCGACAGCATCATGACAGAAGCGACATGTATACCATCGTTGGCAAGCCGAACATTGTAGCTTCACATTTCGCTTGTAGTGTTCGCATCCCAAAATTCTCGAAGCCTCGTCTATGTCCATCGAAGTAGAGTCCTGTCCTCCGTCTCCTAAATGCAGAGCTGGTTTAGGGCGAAATGTTGGCTTCAGGTCCTTGGGTGATAGATGGAAGGGATTCGTGGGATCGGCACTGAATGATGAGGAAATAGGAGGGGAGACGATTTGTGTCAAGTTTTCCGTCGATTTCGGTGAGGAAGGTGTGAGAGGCCGTTCTGAGCCGTCCATACTTACTGGCGAATGAGCCCTTTTAGGATGTAAGCTCTGCTGGGATGAGTTGTGCCTTTCGGTCATCAGCCCATGTACCAGCCTCGCCTTTATCTCATTCGAGCTATCAGCCCTTTGGATGTCAATGATGCGCTTCCGCATCTGGTTCATTCCGTCGTCAGCTGGCAGAGCGCCCTCAGATTGACTGCCTCCACTGTCACCACGGTCTCGAGTGTCTTGTGTGTTACTTCTGGAGGTCCGTGCTGATGGATCTGCTGGTGACATTGTAGGATCTAAGAAAGAGCGTATCGAGTTGCTGAAAGAGGACGTGGTCGATCGAAGACCAACAGAAGCGCTATGGAGTGGACGGCTGGATATCTCATCTGCAGCGGCTGAAGTGTAGCTTCGTGACCTGGCATCAGGCTCCGGAGCCTCGGTCTCTAGCATATGGAGCGGAGGCTCGCTTGTGTAACCATCACGCAAAGCTTGCAGCTCGCCGTCTTCCAAATGGTTCAGGGTTGTTGGCGATGACACCTCTCGATCACTAGTGACTGTGCTCGTTGGAAGACTCTCGGCATCAATGGTCAGTGGAGGGAATTCCTCGTGCGCGGCCGTGGCCGCCTCTGCCAACTCATCGTGACCCGACGGTGGTTCATCGGACTGGAAAGTAGGTCGTGCTTCTGATTGCGAGGAGTCGTCAGCTGGCCGGGAGAATCGTCGTGCCTGTCGAACAACAGGGTCGATGAGGAAAGTAGATAGGTATTGACTCATAAGTTGCTAACGTATGGGTGTATTATGTGAGGATGGAAGTCATTATATTGATAGTTCATGCAGCGTACCAAAACACAGGAGCCTCTTCGTCATAGCGCCATGCCATTGGGTCGACTCTTGGGAAAGCTTGGCACTCCAAATGCAATCCCGACGTCCGATACTCCGTACAGCAGTCAACAATTCCAGGAATAAAGACCCATTACAAGAGTAGACCCATTCAAATGCTTATTGCTATGTAGTGCTATGCGAAGTCTCTTTAGGACCGACTTGGTTATCACTGGGGATGAATTCGGAACTCATCTGCTAGTGGAGTTGGGTTGGTATGAATGTATTGATTAGATCAAGCGTGTGAGGGGATAGGCTGCATGATCAATTGGCTGCAGCACTCATATTGCTGAAACCGAATTGTGATGTTCGCTCCTTGGAGAATGGTTCCCCTAATAATTAACTGCCTCCTGGCAAGCCTGCATATTGGAATTCAATTCCACCAAAAGCTCACACTGATACTCACCGTTAGGCTTCGGATATAATGCCACCATCCCACCGGAATATACAAACAATCCCCCTCGTTAAGTATAGTCTCCACATACCTCGCATTTCGAAAGAGTGGAAACTCACCATCCCGCTCCAAGTCGTCAGCTTCAACATCCACCAGACTCGTATTGCTCATATCGACACCACCGCCCTCCACGCCACGCGGATACAAGTTCCCAGTCTCTGCCGGGCTGTACAGCCGAACGTACTTCTTCCCGACGACCTGGCAGAGGATGTTGTGATACGGATCGGTGTGGAGCGGCGATATTGTACTCGCGGGTCCGAACCATGCGTTGAGCAGGGGGTCCTCGATTTTCGGCGGAGGTGACTGGAGAGCTAATGGTGTCCCCAGTGCTGGCGGGGGTGGAGTGGTGTAGCAGTAGTCTGGGATGGAGATGTCTGAGCGTAGAGAGGGGATTTGGGTGAAGAGGTCGTGTTGGGCTAGGTAGCCGATGTTGCTTGGTGTAGTTTCATCGCTTGTGTTTGTTCCTATTTTCCTTTGAGGAGGGCGGAGGAGGTGTTCGTCTAGGAATTGCGTGAATGGGACTATCTTCTGTCCCCATCCTGCATCCGTGTAGCTCCTACCTACTTCCACGGGGACTAATCTCCTGCCGCCAAATGTCTTCTGCAGTAGATATTCTGGGGACTTCCAGGGCCGCTCATGAAAAGCCGGCCAGTGCGTAAGGGCATTCTCGATAAGGAGCGGCTGCGCGTTGGGGAGGTGGTCGTCGAAGGCTGCCATAGACACCGCAGAGTGCTTCGGTATTGGATATTGTACATCCGGTACGTTCCTCTCTTCAACGGAGAACGTGTCGACAGGTCTCCTTAGCTTCTTCCTGGCCGGAACACATTCTTTCCCATCCATCTCTTCGACATACACCTGCAGCGCAGCAAGCACCGACTCGACCATCTCTTCTCGCTCCGGAGCCCCCGCCATGATGACTGCCATGTCCAAAAGCCTCACGACCTCCTGTATCCAATCATACTCTGCCCATGAATCTTCCCCTCCATTGCTGGGCTTCGCTGCATTGCTCTGCTTGTTCTCAAAGCCATCTCGCTCACACCATGTCCTCTTCTTACCGACTCCATTCCACTTTCTAGACAGCGGTATCGTCCGGAACTCACCAGTCTCTTTGTTGATGATTCGTGCTGCCTCATATATGCTAGCGTCTGTGAAGAGCCTCCGCCAGCAGGCAGGCACGGCGCTGAATGGATAGCTGTGGATTTTGGTATGTGCGAGTTTTATAAGTAGAGCGGGATGTGTTTGCAGGAGGGTGCGTGTTGAGGGCGGGCATTCAAGAATTGGGTCAGACGGTTGGGTGTTACCGAGGCACTCGATGATTCTATTCAAGACATTGGAGAGTGATTCCAAGGTTGAAGGTGCGGGCGTTTCAGCAATAAGCGGTAACATTCCAAGTAGTCAAGATTCTGGTTATAATATGATCATTATAGTTAGAAAACCAACTCCAATTACGAATCGACACACTACAAATCTATGCGCTCCAGAATACATGAGACGATATTTTCGAATGTATGGTCTGGGAGCTAGACATTCTACATGAGGTTGCACTTTACGGAGTAGGGCATCGTGAATATAAGTGAAAAATTCGCCACTGTCATAAATTATAGAATAGAACGATTAGGCGACCTAGGGCATTTTAGCATTGTCGTACTCCGGTGGGGGTGGTCCCAGAGCTTCCTGATAGATGGGTGCAATCTGCACATCGAGCGCAGCATTCGATGAAGACGTTTCAGGATTCCCTTCGGCATTTGGCATGTAGTCTTTGGCCAACAGCACAAAGTCGTCTGACAAGAATTCGGCTTTGAAGGTCTTCTGTGCACATACGACAGAAAGCTTGAGGCGAAGCCTGTAAGTTCTACGGATATTGAAGGTGCTGAAGGTCGGCCTCTGATAAGGAGGTACCCTCACTCTCATGATATCACGAAGATCGAAGTGTTTCGACAGGGCTGGAGCAGTTTCCATCTTGTCAGTAAAGTCAACAAATGCGATCTGGGGCTCCGTATCCCAGTAGTGGTGTTCGTCGCTCTTATTGGACATATCATTTCGCATACACTGAATGAAAGTGCAAACTTGAAGGTTTAAGGAACATTTTTTTAGCAACACGACAGGGACCACAGGTGCCGTAGATCTTTCGGTATCGTGATCGAGCTTGAGGAATGTAGGTAGAGGCTGCCCGGCGACACCAACCCTGGGAAGTTCCATGTGAATCTTGAACATTGCAACAGGAAGGTTGCTTGTGCGCATAGACTTGAACTTTTCCTTGAAGGTAAGCGGTAACCCTTCGTCGCCTTGCCGTAAACGCATACTGTAGCAAGCTACTGTCTGCGTCTTGACCATGGGTTGGGGATCTGGGGACTGGATGGATCTAAACGTAACAAAGTCGAGCTTCTGGGTGCTGCTTAGATCTCCTGGCGAGAAGATTTTCGTACTGGCCTTCAGGGATGCTTCAAGCTCATATCGGATGAAGCCTTCTGCACTCCACCCTCCGCCAGACGATGAGGACGAGTCTGCGAAAGAGGGTGGGAGACTCTGTCCATGTTGAGAGTTGAAAGGACCACGCTGCTGCTTGAAAGGATCAAGTCCCCATTGCATGGGAAGCGTGAAGGCAAAGGGCTGCAGTGAAATAGGTAATCAGCATTCTTTTTCGAGGCAAAGGCATGAATCTCCAGCCATGCGTAAGGAGTGATAGATAAGGTATCCCAGACAGGTCTTAAGAACACGTGATGATTTCCATTTCTAGACAACGATAAACAGGAAAAGTACCCACCCAGCTATGGCCTGGGTGAAGAGTGTGCGGCCCTAAGAACAGATCCTGCTTCATATAGATCAAGCCCGCCCTTCCTCGATAGGTGCTACTGCTATTTCCATGACGTTTCGAAAGCTTGGTCTTACAGCGGGCCTGCATGGTTATCGAAATACGTTGGACATTGATATCTTGGTCACCATGAAGAGACACCGTGCCTCCTATTGTGCTTCCCGCTCTACATCGGTCATCCGGGATATTGATCCGGATTGACATTGCTGGCGATCGAGTAAATTCATCCAGTCAGGATAGAGTAATGGTAGAAGCTGAGACTCGAAAGCAATGAGGATGATCACGCTAATGAGACCGGTCGGCAAAGAAGCCTCTGAGATTGTATTCGTCCCTCTTCACGGTGCACGACAGGAGGTCCCAACACAGAAAGCCATGTAACCGTTCCAAAGCGAACCAAAGTACCAAGTACAAGAGATGGAAGATGGCAAAAGGGAGTTGAGATGCATTAAGCACACAGCCACGCCTTCAATACCCATGGCAGGAATACAGCATTGCGGCCGCTCTGCAGTTGTGGACAGCTCCCGGATACAGAGCGGAGAAAAGAGGGGGCTCAGCTTGCCCTTCGCCTGGCCGCAGGCTGCATTATTGACAGCACCAGTGTGGGGACAGCGTACTTCTAGCGTACTACTAGTCGATCATCAGAGGAGATCGAGCCACAGAAAGATGACACGCAGACTATCTTCCACCAATGGGAGAAAGCCTATTCCTTTGCACATCCCGAGCTGCATGAAAAGGTCCAAGCGTCCGTAGTAGTAGATTAATTCAGGACTCACTTGTTGGTTATCTCGTCGATGAGGGATTTGTCTGTGCGGTACGCTTAGCGTAGGTATGGATGCCTCATGCACACTTCTCCCTGTAACGAATTCAACAGCGCGCGAATAAAGGCGAATAAAGGAAGCTCGAAGGGTCAGGGATCAGCCTGCTGCTTGACAGACTGACAGTTCAAGGAAATGGCAACTTATCTTAGCGCCCGTCGATAGCCCGCAATGCTAACCCTTCAGAGTTACTTTAGCTCTTTCAGCCGTGCGGAGGTAGGTACGAACAACGGAAAGGTTCCACCTGACCTTGGGAGCCAATGAGACCAACATCCGGGACGAAGCCTTGCGGACGCTCTCGGCTTAGGATTTACTAACCTCCGTCATGGAGTACTCCGTGAGTCCGTATCGATGCTCTGCCCTGCTCTCTTCCTTCTTCCTTCAGCCCAGATGGATCATTTGGATCTTGCGCATGGACCTCCAACAAATGATCGAGATTTCGAAAGGCTCAGTAATAATAAATGTACCAGTGGCCAATGAAGACCAGGCGTTGACCACTACAATTCGAGGCGAGAGGAGAGCTACCCTAGTAGTACGCATGGCAGTCTTCTCGCGTGCACCCATTCATGCCAGTAAGGTAATGATAGAACAGCACTAGTAAGTAATTCAACGGGCGTTCTTTGGATGAACCTGTGAATCAACCGGATAAGGGCAAGATGCCAAGTTGGCACAGACTGGCGTAATGATCGACGTCGCTTCGAAAAACGCAAGCCGGGCGGTCTAGCCCAGAAGGTGCCAAGATCGTCTTGACTGATTCAGTCGAGCCAGTACTTAGCTCCATCTCCCCAGAAGTTTCGACGGTCCTTCGAATACTGTGCGGCCATTAGTACTTCAAAACTCTGAGACACAACGCAGGATGACCTCGAAAAACGCATGGGGGCGGGCTCCTGCTTATGGAGACTGGACAAGGGTCTGCTCGGATCGACGGCTAGAACTACGAATGGCAGCTGATTCGTCCGACGAGGGGAAAAGCTGGTAGCGAATATATCGACAGATAACGGCTTACGGATGCGTGCATGATGCAAAATGATCCGTGTACTCCATAGATCGTCCCACTTCTTTCGTATGGAGGCAATCTCATGCCCTCGAAAGCTTGGTTGACTGATGTGGGAATGCATTGATGCGACAGCATCAGTCTTCTGGTCCGTTGCATAATTCTTCAGTAAATAGATTGAAACTGAATGCACGTCGACGTGGACCAGCCAAGCTGCGTTCATGCTCACCAAGGCAGCTAACGGTGATTGGCAGCGTGTGCGGAGGTGAAGTTTGGGGGTTAAGCACGGGAGCTGAACAACATCCTGCCGAGTCTCGGACTCGACTTGTAGCCGACCATGCAGCTCTCGAAAGTCGAAACGCCCTTGTGGTTAGAGAATATTAGAAACGCGACCAACGCCAACGCCCACCCAAATGCTCCGAATCCAAGTCAGCCAATTTATGTGCTACAGGAGCGGAGCTAAGGACTTTTTCTTGGAACTGGCACTTAATTTGAAGCTGACGACTGACAAGCGGGAATCAGGATTCATACCGTGATTTGAGGGCGAATCAGCTCGGTCTCCAGGTTATTGACCCCACGGATCCTGGAGGAAGTGGGCGGACGCAGGACCAAGCTGCAGGTGGGACCCTAGTCTTGTTTGATGGTTGCATACTAAAATACTAGAATACTTTACTAAAATCAGCATTTGAGTGTTTGTCGTTAGCCGCTTGGGATGTGGAGTGGACCCTTAGCCGTTCTCGCGACTGGACTCGGTTAGAGGGGAAATGAAGGGCTTGACCTAAAATGGCCTGGTATATCCGCCGAAATTCGGGCTTTTAGCGGTAAGCTAGGATGAGGCCCTAAGGTATATGGAAAAAGTAGCTTAGCGTCGCACACCCATCATGCCATCTTTCGCCCTGGTGGTCATTCGCTGGGGATTTGGGGGAGGGTGGGTGATGCATACGGGTATTCTACTTTATGCTGCCAAATGCATTGACCACTCTCAGAGGAGGGTGCCTGATGCAGGTGAGAAATATAGAAGCCTGCCATTTGCCTCCCTTCACTCTCTCTCTCTCTCTCTCTCTCTTTCTCCCCATTCCTATCATGCCCTTGACTCTCCACTTATTGTCATGGGCCTACTACCGCTCGACGCCCATTCTTCTTCAATTACCTCGATAATCTGCATACCATCGATGTCATAGTCATCAACATCATCGTCCCCCTCGCGTCATCTGATCCATATATACCTTACTCTTCTTATCTCGTCACGCCGCCTACTTCGCACATCACCGTAAGGTGCAATCTTTTCTGCCTATTTCGTCAACCTTCAGTCTTCCTCGTTACTTGAACATTCTCTCTTTTTCGAATTCATCACCGACACCAGTCATCGTTCCCTCCACAATCTTCCGCTCTTTACGATGGCCATGGAGATAAGCTGGTCGCTCGATTATTGTCTGGCCTGTGACAAACAAACCCAAGGCGACGCCTACTGCTCTCAAGTCTGCCGCCTCGCCGATCTCGAGGCCTCCTCCGACTGGTCAGGACCAACTTCACCTCCCATGAGCTCTTCGTCAAAGGCCAGTACGAGCTTTGCCTTCCACCTCCAGCCCGCCATCGATTTCTTAGCCTACAAGTCAACCTTTCCACCGTTCTCCTCGGCAGCAAATCCAGCAACATCATCTCTAAGCTCTTGTTTTACGAGTCACACATCATCTCAGGTCGCTGCTACCAAAACCCTCACTCCTTCATCCTCTTCTTCCTCACTCAACTCTACCAAGAGCGTGTCATCACAAGTCAGTCAGCTCACCGAGCAAGCACGCAATGAGCTACTCGGGTACACCAATGCTTTCGATCACGTTAGAAATTGGAAGAGAAGGATGACTTGGTCATAGCCTGGACTTCACTGCAGATGTCATGTGCAGTATTCGATCCAGCACCGACTCGGGCAGCCTCGATGATTTTTCAACTTGGGCCATACGGGTTTTGAAGCCAGTCACAGATTCAGCATAGCAGGCGGCCTTTTCTGTACACCAAAAGCAACATATTAGCAAGCATGGGAAATCTGTACGGGACATAGACATGGATGATGATGCAGGACGGAGGCCTCTTTTATTATGGCGGAGTTTTTGGTGGAAGGAGATATCACAACATCCTTTCTATGCAGCATTGGTTAGACAACCTCGAGACGGGAGGGGGATGTGGAGTTTCACGCAGGACAAGGCCAGGCGGAGAGATTTCCAACTTTGGCAATAGCTGCATATCTAGCATCCAGATCTGTACGATTACACCAACCGTCCCAGACAGACGTTGTCACCACGTGAACTCCAACCGGCATCGAACACTTTCTGCACCTTTGAACTTCTCCACTCCCCTGCATGCATCTGGAGGTTGTATCCTCTCCCCAGATACCTCTAACCGTAGATAGACTTATCGCACCAAGCGTCCCAGAGAAAAGCTAGAGACTGCAAGCCGAGAACCGAATACTTTACCTTAATCACAGCGCAATGCCAAATCCCTGAAGTGGAGCGTCGGCCAATAGGATAAGACCAAACGGCAGCACCCACTGTCGAGAAGTGTCGAACCATCGATCGCTTCCTCTAGCTCCGCTCCTCGCACACCTGCAGCCTGCAGCCTCCGACCCCGCAAGGAAGAATCCCCGCCAATCTTCTGCCAGTGCGCGTCAGTGCGCCGCCGTTGTCCTACTAGCTCAACCTAAAAGGGGACAAGCCACGGAGGATTCTACGGCCGAGCTACTCCGCCACGGGTCCAGCCAACCAGCGGCGTACCCGCGCAATGCTGTGCAGCAATAGAAGGCTGGGCCGCATGTACTAAAGGGGCGAGATGAGAGATCTGGAAGAATGCGGGTATCGCGGAGATTGTTGGTCTTTATCATCTACCTACGGCATGGGTGCATGGATACTGGCAACTTTTCCTGCTTTTTATCCTTGCCCACTTCACCTCATGATGCTCGGCAAAAGTAGTTGCAGGGTCACAACCAACCAATCCTCGATCCCAGAGACTTTCGAATAGATTAATGAGCCAGCAATGCACCCCTCATCAGTCATCAAGTCCAAACGCCCGATCGATACGCACCACCCGTCTACCCGGCCAACGATCACGACCACAAATCCCCCTAGCTTCCAGTCCATTACCATCAACCACCCAAACGCACCGCACGCGGCCTGGTCCGGTGCCTGCGCAAGTTCCCCCCCCCTCCCACAGACCAAAATGCCCATCGCAAGCGTCCAGAAAAGACACACCAGTGGCGACTGAACGCGGTCATACCTCCGAAGCCCTTTCCCCTTCAGAAAGCAAGGAAACTAGAAAAAATGCACTTACCAATCGCCTAGCTCGTTTCCAACCAATACCTTACTTACACCTTCCCAAAGCGCTCCTCTATTACATTCCAGGGTCCAGATGAGAACTCTTCGGCGATCGCGTGGGGCTACTCTCGGGTAGTTCTAGAAGAACGGCACGCAAAGATCTATAGATCTCGCTCACCTCCTAGATCTATCCTCAAATTAGTTTGCGTAAGGGGCATAGGTTGGGGAATGCGCCAGTGTGGTCCCAACAGTAGTAGAATATGCGGAGACATATCCGGCTTATTCAATTCTACATGCAATGGAAACTTGGAAACTGACACCCCTGTCTCGGATATACGGGCGAATCCCATGCAAGGGCCATCGTGACTGACCGTGGATACCAATGTCGTTTCATGTATAGTGGAGTAAGACACTCACTGACTGCTGACCGCGATATCGGTAGCAGATTAATGACTCCATAATTAATCATACTTGAGTTGACTGGCACAATTGGTCACAAGTCATACATGGCAAACAAAGCAGGCTTTGGAGTCACAGCTCCTTCGCCTTATCGTCTGACTTACTCTAGGGTCTCGAGGGTCACCGTATCCAAATGAATGACGCTAACCTAACCCAAGACACAGACTTCATCCAACATTTCCAAATTAAACGCCCGTGCCAAATGTCATAATCGCAGGTCAGTCACAGCATCATACTCCTCCGCCTGCTCGCCGCCCTCTCATTCCTTCCCATCGTCATCGTCACCTCGGCACCATCATCAGCTCCAGGGTCAAGCAAAACACCCCTCGTCCTTGCAACAGACGGTACAGGCGCTTTCCCCATGCTCTCGTCGTGCCTCGCGTCCAGGACCGACTCTCTTCGTCGCTCACGCTCAGCGCGCCGAGAGATGGACAGAGATCCCCGACCTTGGTCCGAGGAAGCGAGCACGGTAGAATGTCGTCGTGAGGATCTTGATGGCTTGTTCCCTCCGTCGCTGCCGCCGGGATCTTCGATACCGTCTCCGATGTTTGGGGAACTGCCGGTGAAGTCATAGATGCTTGTTCTCTCTGCTGCTTCATGCGTGAATTCGTCTCCTGTCTTCCCTGGCCTAGGCTTATCCATCTTGGCCCTCTTGCTGCCGGCGGTAAGTGCCGCAATTGCCGATGCAGCACCTGAATATGGTTCGATCGGCTTGTTCTCTTCGTTGTTTCGGGACGGTGCGATGGTGCGCCGTCGGCGGTCCGTGATAACACTTGAAGGCAGCTCATTTGATAATATCCCACTCCTGTAGCTCAGAGGGCTGGTGGGCTCTTCTCTTTGCCTCCCGTCGTTTGGTTCATTGGTCTTCCATATGGGCAAGCCATCTGACAGATCTTCTTGCTTGATGTTCATCAATTGTGATTGCTGGCTCTCAGCTACTGCAGTCCTGGCTTGACGTGCTCGTTCCTCGGCAGCAACAGCATCCACAAGCTCCGCCGTCGGACGACGCATTTTATCTCTTAGGTTCGGTTGGGCATAGTTGACAGCGCCCCTGGGACGGCGTGAGCCTCGACCAAAGGAACCTGTACCAGTATCTGGGCCAAGATCTGGTGGTGGAGGGGTGTCCCGTGAATCGGCTCGAGGAGCCGAAGCCTCTGTTGAGTTTGGTGAGAACAGATCATCTGGCTGAGGTGCTGGTGTTTCGGGAGAAGGTTCTATAGGCTTCTCGACTGCAGATACGGTCATGATGGTAGCAGGGACTTCTCTCTCCTTGGATTGGCCTATGCCCTTTGGTTGAGGTTTGGCCTTAGATCGGCTCCTTTCTCGGACAATCCTCGACAGGTCATCCTTGGCGTCCGCCACTTTGTCTTTACCGTTAGACTTACTAGACTTAAGTGGCGAGTTCATCGTGTCGGTATTCACGCTTTCTGTGAATGAGTTAGATGGGAAGCGAAGGTGTAAGTTTCGAGAATGCTTACTGGGACCGAGAGCTGTTCGAGTCTTGTTCGCGCCTGCAGTAGGTAGATCCACTGATTTCTCCCTTCGATGCTGCTTGCTAGAAGGCGCTTTTTGGCTAGTCTTGCTCTCACTTGACTTGCTTGCTTTGTTGATGATTGGCTTCGAGGTTGCAGTATCGAGTCTCCGCATGTCTGAAGTTCTCCGACTGTATTCGAAATCTTCCTTCTCTTGGATGCATGTCCCTTCTGATGGGTCTCCTTCTTCACGAACGTCAAGTTTCCGCTTGGCCCCAGATTTGGAAGGTTGACCTGTGCCCGTTTCTATAGACGACACAATCCTTGCCACGTCTGTCCAGGCTTTGTCCACTCCCAAACCTTGGCTGTATGAGCTTTCCCTTCGCTTCTTCCGCGTCTCCAGATTTGGAGACAACACTGGGTTCTCTTCATCTATAGCAAGCTCCAAGGGAGAAGACTGGTTTTGACTATGATCAAACTTGATTGGATCTCCCTCCTCGAAGTGTGCGACGGGAGGTGGTCCAAGATCTGGTGAGTCGGTAAGATTGTCTGGATCTGTGGTCAATCCCAGCAGCTCTTCAGCACTACGAGTCACATCAGCAAATGCCTTCGACTCCGTGTGATTACAGCAATTACCTCATCGTGCGCCTGGGATAGTATTTGTCCTCCATAATGGGCGGTAGTCGACCGTCTGCACCTCTAACGGCCTCTGAGAGGGTGAGTCTATTCTTCCAGATCCTCTGATTCGGAGACCTTTTCGGAGAGCTCATATTGCCCGATCTCCTTTTCTGCGCACGCTGCTTCTCTGCAGAGCTTTGTACACATCCCAAGTCTTTCACGAGCGCTCCCAACTCTGCCAGCTTAGCCTCGAGTCCGCTCTTGACGGCGTCCACACTTTCCTGCATGGACTTGCTCGCACTTCTCTCGGCCTCGTGTTGTAACATAACAATCTGTTCCCGGAGCGACGCATTCTCACATTCGAGGGTGCGTATGCGGACTGACTGTGTAGAGTTGGCCCTTCTTTTGTCAATTAGGCCTATAATTTGTGGCGGCCATAACAAACCTGGCAATCTCCCTATTCTGACGAACAAATCGTCGTTTCACTGTACAGAATTAGAGTCTTGCGCAAAACATTGAGCTGGTTGGGAACTCACAGCCATCTATCGACGGGGGGGGGGGTGGTGGGGGTTCGTTGAGTCGAGCCATATGCTGCATAAGAGCTTTCGTTGATCAGGAAGGTTGACATGAAGAGCGTTTTAGATCGATACTCGGATTTGCAGCAGTCTGGGACTTGGAGACATCACTATCAACATAGCGATAAGCATTTCCTCGTTGAGAGAAAATGTAAACAAAGCCCGGATGAACGTTTTTCCGAACGGTTACCCCAGCCCTAGACTATCCCTTTTTGGACCCTCAATAGTGGGAGTTTTGTGACTTACAAACCGCACCACGTACACCTCTACTGCCAGGGACCTCATACACCGTACACGAGTGTGCAACGCTTCTCATCGCACCAGAAACCTCACGTCATCCCTCTGTAGCTAGAGTGCAAGCGCAATGTCTTACCAGACCCGACCCCTCAACTCCACCTTGAGACATCCTTCAATGGGCGGCTCTCAGGCTTCTGCAGGACAATCACCAATGCTGATGGCAAGGATCGCCGAGAAGAAGGTGGAGCTGGAGAACCTGAAACAATTGCGCGATCTCAGTGGGGGTCTCGCAGCGCAGATGCAAGCGCTCGAAGAGAGATTGTCTACTCTATCGAATGGAACCGAGGGTAATCCCTCTTGGTGAAACAAGATAGATAGGTTTGAGTGCTAAATCTAGATGCGATACAGCGGTGGCAGCAGTACTCTCCAATTGGCACAATGTACTGCGCGCAATCAATATGGCGTCGAGTAAGGTTCCAAGTCTATTACTGTTGGGTTACAAGCGTACTAATGGGTATCCGTAGTGAAGGTCCCGAAACCAAGTGCGTCTGAAAGCGACGAAACATCCGAGGAGAACCCTACGAGCGAAGTGCCCATGCCACAGACCTTGGTCCGAATCCCAATTGAACAATCGGACTTGACACAATCCCCAAATGGCGCTGGAAAGGCACCAGCGGTTTGAGCCGCTGCGCCCATCGGATCAGCAGTGAATACCGTACATCTTTTACTTGGGCAAGCTGTAAAAAAGCAAGCAGTCTATGGACAAACGCGAGAGTATAATGTATGACTCTGCTTATGCACGGAACATCCCCAGTCTACTACCCTGACGGCTTCGGCGTCTGTGCCTGTGCGTCCTCCAAAGAGCAATCGCAAAAACAATCAAGAGTTATCGCAGAATGTTAGAACCACGGGTACAACTTCCCCAGTATTCACTGGCGAGAATGGCGACCACTAGCTCCGACGCGTGGCGCGTGAAGAGATCGCGCTATCCACGGGTCCAGCCGGTTGCCATGGTTGCAACGGCGACCCCAGAAAAACGAAAACATGGCATACAATGCAATTGACCAAGTATTTATTGTTTACACCTTCACTGCTTTGAGCCTCGATATTTGATTACAGTCAGCTTATTATTGCTTTATTGCATCCTGTACATCATCCTGACATGCCTCGAATTACTCGCGCCGCGCTCCGGTCGCAAGAAGGACAGGAGGAAGCGGTTAACGCCGCAAGTGTACCTTTACCTTCAACACCCAAGCTCAAAGGTCGCGCTCCGCTAGGCGAAACAAGTGGGAATTCAGTAGCTGCCTCCCATAACATCAACACACCAGAAGAATCAATGGCGGCTGCCAAAAAAGGCCCCGGGAAAGGCAAGAAACAAAATGCCACCAAGAAAGCTAGTAAGCCCAATAAGATTCAATCAGAGGAGCCCATAGTGGAGGTGATTGAGGACGACAAGCAAAGCCAGACTAGTTCTGCGGCTGAGGAAGCGTGTAGAAGTCTGTTGGAAGAGAACTCTGGTGTGTTTCCTCCGTTTGTACTACACGACTACGACTTGCGCTAACTTGACATCTTAATCTTCAGAAGTTGCTCACGTCGCCGTAGATGAAGAACCGCCACATACACCCCTTTCCGCTGCTGTGAATGAAGCTAGCAAGCAACTGTCGCCAAGGCCTACAACACCACGTTTTGACTCAAACCAACAAGCCGACGTTACAACTACTTCTGATAACAAAACAGATATTGACATGCAGGATTCTTCCCCAGCGACCGTCGACTCCCACACACCCACCAAAATGGATAACCTTGAAGGATTGGGAATCACCACGCCGGATCAGGCCGAAAAAGAGGACTCTTTTGTTGAGCTGATCAAATCACGAACCCCGGGCAAGCGCGTCTCACGGATCGAAGACTCGGTAGAAGCGTTAGACGCATTGGATGAGGAGATCGAGATGGTGGGCGGACTAATGCCACGCGCGAGCGAAGCACAGTCGCCGATAAAGATAGAGAATCAGACAAAACCATCACCAAAGTCTATGGGTCCGAGGGCCAATGGCTCAGGGAGCGCGAGGCAAAAGACAACAAGGTCACTAAAAGCAAGAAATTCACAGCCCACCACGAGCGTAAGGTCCGCTGTGTCAAGGCCATCCATGCAGCCTCCAGCAAAGAGGATCACTTCAAACGTGAATCATCTTGCCAATCAAAAGCGCGCTACCACCACTAGGAAATTCGTCAGTACGTCACCCCCATCAACAACATCCGCACGCGCACCTCCCAAGCTACGCGTCAGCTCGATCTACAAAGCACCCTTTCAGCCCGCCAAATCGACAAAGCCACCCACCCGCGCCGTCTTCGAATTACCAGGTGACGTCGTAGCCCGTAGGCTAAAAGAGCAACGCGAAGAGCGCCTCAAGGGAGACGAGGAGAAAAAGTCCGAGGCTCAGCCGAATTCCAAGGCCCGCTCTGGAGTCCGTCTCGGCCACGGTCCGGCGGTGAAGCTCAATGCAGCCACCACGGCTCGTCTGAGCATGGCGAGGGGAGAGCCAGGTATTCCTGCGCCTGCAGCTACTTCCACTGGAGCGACTCGAAAAGTCGAACCTTCGCTTCAAATCTCAATTGCTGCGAACAAACGCCTTTCAACCCTCTCGGTCGCGAAACGTACCTCAAACCCACCATCTACAAACTCACTCACCACCAAACGTGCCATCCGCACTCGCACTCCATCTCTCACCTCCACAGCATCCACCACTCTCCGCAAATCCTCAAGCATATCTCTTCAGACGGAAGCATCCCGTCCCGCACCCTCAGGCTCGGATCTCGCGAAGCAGAAATCGAAAGGCAAAGAGGTCTTTGGGCGGACGAGGGTTGAGATCTTGGAACGGGAGAGGGCGAGGAGGGAGAAGGATGAGGCGGTTAGGAGGGCGAGGGCGGAGGCGGCAGAGAGGGGGAGGGTGGCTAGTCGGGTTTGGGCGGAGGGGAGGAGGGGGAGGGGGGTGGTGGAGGTTGGGAGGGGTGATGGGGGTGATGGAGGGGATGGCGTTGGGGATGGGGATGGGGTTGTGGAGGGTTGAGTGTGGGGGTGCGGTGATGTGGGGTGATGGATGAGTGATGATTTCGAGCGGCATTGATTGAATTCTTCCCGTTCAGCGTAGCAGTACGGTGGTCTCTACTTGAGGCTATCTTCATATCCTAGCAGCCGTGCATATGTTACGCGTTTGCGTGTCTAGTGCCAAGCTTTCTCTAGTAGTCTAGGTAGTTATCAAGTTAGATACCCTGGAAAATCATAAAACCTAGTTCTAGCGATCGATCATATCTACATTGACAGCGACGGAGCAAATTAGACAGATTCTGGTGTACAGATTGTTTTGCCTCTGCCAGACTCTTACCCCTTTACTTGAAAGCTCAATCATGGGGCCGTATCAGCGAAAACACATTCAAGTTTCGGAGGAACGTCATAGATACCTTCGAAGACATGGAACGAGATTGTGCACATTAGTTCTTGTGAACTCTTGCGAGTTCACCGTCCGCATCCTGCATTCTTAAGGGAGGAACTCATGCTGGGGCTTTTTAGAACGCTGGCATCAAGAAGAAGACCTGAACGTCCACGTAGAATACGCTTTGCTGGGGATTGTGAGAAACGGGAGCCACAATACCTTGACATCTCCATCGTTGTCAAACAGCACGTCAGCGCCACAGATAACTTCTTTTTTTCAGATGCAAAACATCCATGTTGGTTGGCTCGTATATGCGATCCAGCGGCCTATGTTTGTCACCGTCAACTCTACTGCACAAGGGCTTGGACCGTCTTTGTTCAGCCCGTATGTGATTGGCCTGTCCTGGAATTCGATCTCTCTTTATGAAAGTCACTTTTGAAAGGTTGTGCTAGGACTCGAGTCACTTCTTGAATTATACTGGCCTTCAGATTGTTGATCCTCAGGAGCCGACTAACCTTTCATATATTTCGATTCCTCTGTATGACGATCATGTTTGCGCTGATAAACTGTTCTACGATTATGGTTATGCTCGTAGCGCTTAAGTGGCTATGATTGGTTTCTCTTACGCCTGTGCTGGAGGTCCTAGCAGTTTCTTGTGCTATCAATTATACATGCGACAGCGCGATCCGCACTCAGACCTCTGAAAAGTACCAATCTACTTAAGCACCGCGATATCATATCGTCCTTCACACATCACCCAAGAACCTATCGTACTTCTCATGCTCAACATGTTCCTTAACAACTTCCAAGCATTCCCCATCTCTCTCTTATCACTCTGTTGCATATTCAACCTATCCCTTCAAACGCAAATAATCTTCGACAACCCCACCATGCGAGAACTCTCCGACCGCTACGCGCAACAAATCTGCAACAACATCGGGCAACGAACATGCTGCGTACCGATAGCCCTCCAAGTACCCGACCGCGGCTGGGGCTGGTGGCACGCCGAACGCATCAGTTTCTACAATCTAGAAGCCGAGATACTATCCCTCGTCCCTTATGAATGGGAAGATGGAAGGTCCGCCTGCGATGGGGTGAAAGTTGATCCACACTCGAAAGCTGCAGCGGACACGAGCTGGAGCAGTCGGATCTATCATTATTTTCCGCAGTTGAGTGGGGGGTTTTACACGAGGGTACCGCAGGGGTCGTCTATTCAGGCTGTTGACAATGTATATCCGGATGTGGTTAGGTATATGGGGGTTATTTATACGGATAACAAGGTCGGCAATCGTGTGTATACCAGCGCTGATGGGAGAGTTATCTATGGGCGAGATCTGTTCAGTGAGTGTGTGTTCTATCGCCTCGCATGTTGGAGTTTAGCGGAGAGCGTTGATGCGCCCTTTAGTTACCGGTGCCGGTCGGAATACCACAGGGCAAGAACGGTCGCCGAAGCTTTGTCAGAGCGACTCGGATTGTGGGGGGGCGAAGTGTGTTCGAATGATCGCTCCGAGCGCTGGGCTCGTGGCGAGGAACCCGTCGTTGATTGTTGAGGGTTTTTGCGAAGGATAGGGGTAACACCTTAGTAATTCCCTTAACCAGAGGGTTACTATCTTAATACGAAATTATTAGTTATTTCAAGTAGTAATTCAATAATATAGTCTTAAAAGTAATATATTATTTTTACACATCTATGCCTAGCACGCACGGTCTAGGAATGAAATAAAGGGAATTCATCTTTCCTTCCTCTGATATATATACGACATATCACATATATTCTACATATATACCTCCTATCCTATCCTATCCTATCCCATCCTTCCTTCCGCCAACTTAACATACTTCTACTTTTCAGACCCCGTCTTTAAAAGAGAAGGGAAGGGAGGAGCTAGAGGGTGAGATATATCTTTGGAGTAGAGATTAGAGTCGGGATTAGAGGTTATAGATTATAGATTAGAGTAGAGTAGAGGGTGTACTGTTTTATATTCTATATCCTGTCCTGGCCAGGTAAGGTATACGTTTCTATAGTAGGGGGGGTTTATAGAGGTATAAGTGAGATAAGATAGGATAGGATAGGATAGGATAGGATAGGATGGGATAGGATAGGATAGGATAGGATAGGATATAGGATGGTATTTAAGTATTTTAGGGTTTTAGGTTTTTAGGATGTTTGTGTTTTATCTTTAATGTTAGGGGAGAGGGGTAGTTGCTAGGCTCTAAGTGGGAAGGGAGTAAGTAAGTTAACGTGCTTTCATTCTGGATAGGAGGAGGAGGAGGAGGGTTTGTAGGAGGGGAATGGGAGGAGGGTTTGTTTGATTAAATACGGGGGATTTGTTATATTCATCATCTGTTTTGCAGAGGGATATAGGTCTCAACGGGTTCGATTCTCGTTGGCGCTGATCTAACGGTGGTTGGTAGTTATGTCTGTGATTTCGTAACGCTGATACTAGAAATTACCGTTGCCATTTTCCCCTAAGATTGGGGGCTTAGTTGTAGCTAGGTCTGATTTGTGTGTTGTTTGTTAGTTGTAGGTGGTGGTTCTCCTTGGAATCATTGTGCGAGGCCATGTATATGTGGTGTGGGTCGTATTTGTAGGGGGTTTATCTCGAGATACGTTTGTTTTCCTTTTCCTTTGTTGTGACGGGATATTTAAGAGATAGATTGACTTGTAGATGAGAGGGTGTCCCGGGTAGCTTCAGAATGACCCTATGGTTGCCGAAACAAGAGAGTGCGGAGGGTCTGTCATGCCTGGTGATAGCTCATGTCGTAGGTCCCGACGTTCGTCATTGTGGAGAGATCTTCACTTGGTAGACGGCCTTCCACTGAGAGGGGGTCATGGGATGGCGCAGATTATCCCTTGCTTCACCAAAATAAGAGATTGCTGAGGCTCTGTTATACCTCGAAGAAGCTCATGTCGTAGGTCCCGACGTTCATCATCGTAGGGAATTGATCAGTTGGTGGGCAGACTTTTGATCGAGAGATTGTCCTGAGCTGGCCACTGGGATCAACAAGATAAGGCATTGTTGAGGGCCTGTCATAATTGGAAAAAGCTCATATCGTAAGTCCGGAACATCATCACCTTTAGGAGATATTCAGCTGGCAGGCAGACTTTTAATTGAGAGGGTGTCCTGAAATGGTCATCGCGATTACTCGAAACAAGAGATTGCTGAGGGTCTCATGTCTGGAACATAAAACATGCCTGGAATAAATTCATATTGCAGGTCCCCTTTGGGCCCACGGAGGCTCCCCATCATCGTCAAACTCTGCCCACTGAAAGAATGTGCATCTGCTCAGGATCATCAATCAGCCTCTCAATACTGCTCCGAAGCCCAAACCCTCAAAACTCACCCTTCTTTGCCAGGCGAATTCCCCGCATGGCACATCCACATATACCGTCCCCTATTCAGCTTCTTCCTCTGCACACACCTCAAGACGGTCGCCACCCCACATTTACATCTCGGCGTGTATCTAGGATGGAACGTCTCTCGATAGTAACGATAGGTGACGTTGATGCGTTGATTCCCAGCGATTGGATGGGGATCGATAACTGCTGCAGGGTGTATGGAGTGTTTCCACTCCTCTTGCATCTCGGCGTGCATAATCAATAGCGAATTGTGCGGTAGATGTATCGCTACTTGCCCTTCGGCATCTGCTCGCGAATCTTTCAATCGTGCGCCGTTGTCATTGTCATCTCGAGCGACTATGTTGCGGACTCGGAATTCGCGAGCTACGCCTAGAGAGAGGCTGCCGATAATGGCGCGGGGACCGAGATAGGTCAGTTGGTCTGAATGGTAGCCGACGCTTTCGGAGCCTCCTTGATAGAGATTTACAAAGGCCGCGTTCGGTACCCATTCTTTAGGAGATTGATACCTTAGCTTCGTGCCGCCTGGATAATGAGAGCGGATTCGGTTGGTAATCTCGGCGTTGACGGCCGTTTGCACCCTGGATGAGACAGTACACATTTGGGATGTAAGGTGGCGAACGTCCGTTAGATATTGGCCATTATATAGATAATTCGTTTTCTGTTGCTCCGTTTCCTCTAGGCTGTTGACATAGAAGCAGGCTGAGTGAGGAGACTGAACGACATTATCGAAAAGCTTGAACGTCTGTTTTTCGAATGTGGTTGCTTCTTCCAATAGCTCGATCAGTAGATTGTCTGCTTCGTCTGCAGGGAGGAAGTTGTGGATGATTGAACATGGTGTATGCGCTGCGATGTCCTCTGGCGAATAGAGATGTAGTGTCTGGCCTTTTCGGGTGAGTTGTCTACGTTTTGTCGATGGCACATCTAACCCAATTTCCTCGGCTTTTCTGAAGCTGGCCAGAGAAGTCTGGTATCCTATCCCCGTGGCAGACCTTTTTCGCGGAGACGACACTCTGGTCGAATTGGCTAGGGATATCTTTGCAGCCTCCACAGAGCCATTGGCTGAAATAAGTAGGTCAAGCAGCAGAACTTGATCTAGATGTGGATAAAGCGAGGCCAAAGTGGCAAGCTTGATATCTGTTGAATCTTCATCGTCAAGTAATTGCCCATTAGTGAGATCATGCGACACTCGTGATTCTGTCTCTACTTCTGCAAGAGCCATAGTCGTTCTTTTACATGATAGGAAAGCTTCCATATTGGAACATGAATAATTAATTAATGGTGAGCAGGGCTAAAGACCATCGAGGTAGCTCCAGTAAAGCTTCTCTAATGGTCTCATATCCAAACCCGGACTCAGCCCCAAGTCAAGTTTCCGGGCAGAAAACTCTCTACAATTATATTCTCGAATCTCACATTGCTGCCAAATTCTGAAAAGTGGCAAAACAATGACGAAGCGCGTCGAAGCGCTCTTGCCGCACAACAAACGCAGCTCCCGTACAAAGTTCAAACGTCAGAGAGTAAAGTAGGTACTTAGGACAATTGAGTTTACATAATATGTACTCCTAATGATGAATGGATGTGACTTGTTTGGCCAGAGGTGTATCTCAAATAGTGAGTACCTATTAGTATGTTTACGAGAAAGACTAGGTTTCGATAGTAATGAGTATCTGGCCGAGTGTAGTTAATGCGAGCTCAAGCTTGTCCCTGATGCCAATCAGTTGCTCTCAAGCAGAAAGGGTAAATTATCTACGTCCCTGGATATACATATCGACGCTGAAACACGCAGGCATTGTCCTAGGTTGGACAAGTGCTAATGGAGTCTATCGCACAAATCAGGGTTCAAGAAGACATCCAGAGGCAGCCGAATGTTTATATAAAGGTCGAGATATTTATGTGGCCAGTAATAGGCAGGCTTCGCGTGCCAGATGTCACAACAGAGACCAGTGGCTCGGTCCAGCTTGACAATTAATGCCAATGATATTCGTTCTTAAAGATTGTCATTTGTATTGCCATGCAATCTGCAAAGTACACTTAAAGCTAGGGCGATGCTGGCGGTAGGTTTCGCGTTGGCTAATCTCGCTTCATGCTAGGCTCTAATACGTGGCGATGTCAATACTTCACTTCGTCTCCTTCGCGATCACCTTACCCCATCATGTTAACCTCCATAACGAGCTGTTAGCTATAGTCATGATCAATCGACCCACCAATTCTCTTGACCCGGCTCATTCTGCTGCAGTTGACTCTCAGAGTCCTGAGTCTGATGCATACCTAGACGGCAAGAAGAAAGATCGGCAACCTAGCTTACCATGCGTGAGCTGCGGCGATGCAACAACAAAAGATGATTTGATGGTAGATCTCTGTGACCACAAGTATTGCACTCATTGCATCAACGAACTGTTCACACTCTGCTCAAAAGATGAATCTCTGTTCCCACCACGCTGTTGCCAGAACAAGATCACGCTGGAGCAAGCCGAACGGTTCCTGGAGGTGTCTGTCTACAAAAACTTCGAACAAAAGTATGAAGAGCTCAGTACCACGAACCGAGTCTATTGTTTCAAATCAGACTGTGGAGCTTTCATATCTCCCAACAATATTGATGGCGACCGTGCAATGTGTGAAACTTGTCTGGAGACCACTTGTGCGGTTTGCCAAGCTGCCATGCATGATGGTGACTGTCCACATGACCCAGCCGTGCAGTCGATGATGAAAGCATCTGCTGACGCGGGATTCCGGCAATGCTATAATTGCAAGAGAATGATTGAGCTTGAACATGGTTGCTTCCATATAACGTGAGTCTCTCTAGTACTCCTTCTCCTGATATGAAGACTAACTGTCTTCCTAAAGATGTCATTGCAGAGCGGAATTCTGTTACACTTGCGGAGCGAAATGGAAGCAGTGTGCTTGTGACTTGTATGACGAAGATCGGCTAGTCATTGCAGCGGAAGAGCTTGTTGAAAGAGAAGCTCGAGACGCTCCGGAAGCTTTTCCTCTGGATCTGGAACAAGCTGAACAGCAGCTACGCCACTTTCAAGGCGTGTTCATTGCTCAAGAGCTGGGACGAGCCGATCGCGAAGCGCCACCACCAGTTCAAGAGGACCGGCCCATCGCAGTCCCTCCACAGAATAGGCGAGAGATGCTTGTAATGGAAGCTATGGGGCGAATCCGACTACGGCAAGAATGCCAGCACCAAGAGTGGCACCCGGTTGGGGTTAGGGGACAATCTCAGCGCGGTGTGGGCCAGCAGTGTGACAGCTGCCATCTAACACTGGGAAGATATCTGCTTGAATGCACTCAATGCCGGATGAGAGCCTGTGTCAGATGCCGTAGAAACAGGCTCTGATGAGTTGCAGATATAAGAGAACAGGATAGATGAAGACAAGGCAGAGGTATTTCTCGCCTTGCATAAAATAGATAGCTGAGCAGCCAGAAGCGAGGTCGTCCAAGGGAATTCGGCGTCGGTGATAGCCAGGACGCAGATTAGAGTTTCATTTCAGTGTGATAATGATGTGTTGAAACGGAACTATTCTATGGGCATCCGACAATGTAGCTATTCTAGTCGAATGACCGTGAGGGAAGAACAGGTTTGAAACTTACTCATACCTCACACCATCATTTGTGCCTCATTGGACACAAGTTACTTCGGCCCATTGCAAATAACGTATCTATGTCATCAATAATGATATTCGAGCTGATAGACAGAATCTTTCGACCTTTTGTCGTGGCGTTGTGGAGTCTCCGTTTTTAAGTGCACAAAATGATACCAACACACTCTCGGTGTTCATCGTACTCTCCTCTAAGCCCTTCTATCCCCTGATGAGCCTGAATCCCGATGTCAAAGGCTCTACAGAGTTGCAGAACCACGGCGAAAGATGGGTTGATAGCCGCCCAAACCGGGCCGCACGTTCTCCACCTCCATCATGCTCGAATACCGCACTCAAGGCTTCAATGGCTACGCCGTCAAATACTCACCCTTCTTCGACTCTCGGATCGCAGTAGCCACTTCGCAGCACTATGGGCTGGTCGGTAACGGGAGACTCTATATCCTTGGACTGACACCCAAAGGAATAGTAGCGGAGAAATGGTACATACACTCCGCTTAGACCGTATCGCACACATTCCGCAGCTCACAGACCGCCAAGGTTCGACACGCAAGATTCCCTCTACGACCTCGCCTGGTCCGAGACGCACGAAAACCAAGTCCTCGTCGCCGCCGGAGACGGCTCCATCAAGCTCTTCGACATCGGTCTCGACGAATTCCCCGTGCAATCATGGAAAGAGCATAACCGAGAAATCTTCGCCGTGCATTGGAACCTCGTAACCAAAGACATCTTCTGCTCCAGCTCCTGGGACGGAACCATAAAAGTGGTACGCAATGACCCTCATCTCCCCAAACCACAATCCAACCCAACCCAACCTAACACACAAAACCCGCCAGTGGAATCCAACCAGACCCCAATCCCTCCTCACAATCCCCACCCATTCCTGCACCTACTCCGCCTCCTTCTCCCCCCACTCCCCCTCCCTCCTCTCCTCCACCTCCTCCGACTCCCTCCTCCGCCTCTTCGACCTCCGCACCCCAAGCTCAGCCACCAACCACCTCGTCCTCACAATCCCAATCCACTCCGCCCAACAGCCCTCCCCCACCAATCCATCTCCACCTCCACCCCCAACCTCACCCACCGGTCCCTTTCCCCCAAACGAAGCCCTCACCCACGACTGGAACAAATACCGCTCCTCCATCCTCGCCACCGCCGGCGTCGACCGTCTGATCCGCACTTTCGACACCCGTGCCCCGAACGCTGGACCGGTCACGATACTGCAAGGTCACGAATATGCGGTCAGGCGGTTGGCATGGTCTCCACATCTGTCGGATACGTTGCTGAGTGCGAGTTATGACATGACGTGTCGGATATGGACGGATGGAAGCGCCAAGACTGAGCCGTCACAGCCTGGGGCACCTGGCATGCAGGGTTTTGGAGAGGGTACGAGAGGAGAACTGGGGAGGATGGGGCGGCATACGGAGTTTGTTTGTGGGGTGGACTGGTGCCTCTTTGGGGCTGAGGGGTGGGCGGCAAGTACGGGGTGGGACGAGCGGGTTTGCATCTGGGACGTTAGGGAGTTTATGGGACCGATATGAGGTTACTGTCTTCATGGTATGGCGTCGGGAACACAAATCTGTGCATAGCGCGGCCGAACAGATTATGCATGCGAATGGTAGGATATATGTCATGCATTGACGAAGAATGGATCCACCAATATGTACAATACTTGTGCAGGAGCGCATGGAGCTCAGAGATACCATAGCCAGGAATAATAGTAGCAGAGAACCGTCCAAGCAATCACAAGGCCGTCATTTCGTCAGTCGTACGCACACAGTAATGTAACTCGCCATCAGCCACCATTCCTCGACCCCTCCCTGAAGTCATCCCTAAACTCCCCCAAGTCCCTTTCCCAAGCTCTCCCCAGCAGACGTGATACGCTTCATAGCCGCCGCTTTGATACCCAACCTCTTCGGCAAAGTCACTGCATCACCACCATTATGATCCCGAACCACCATCTTTCTCAGCTTCTTAATCCGTTCGTCCTCCTGCTTCGAGCCGACAGCGCGTCTGTCGCCAAGATCTTCTGGAACGGTATCCCTTTTCCTCAAATTGTCCCATAGTAGCCTCGCCTGCTCTAATTCAGCATGCATTTCTGCTACGGGCTTGGTAGCCTTCTTTAAATCGTCAACGGTGATAAGCTGGACCCTTGGTGAATGTGGAGTGTCATCATTGAGGTCCTCCGTAAACCAATTTTCAGGTCTAGTATTCTCATTATTCAAGGCAAGCCGGCTGGTATGCCCAAAAGGGTCATTCGGAAGTGGGTCCCAATTCATGGTATGTGGTAAAATCATTTTCTTTGGCGATGCATCAATCTCGAGGCGCTCGGTGATGCGCGCTTGGTATTTGAGCTCGTTCAAAATGAAGTGGGTGTAGTCAGGACAATGTGAACGCCATCCTTCGTCACCAAACTCGTTGCGAAAGGCGGAGAGAGCCTGTCCAGGCGATCCTTGTGTAGCGATATGATATGCTAGACGTTCATGTACCAACGATTTAACTTTCACAGGCTCCTCAGCAAAGACTTTCTTGGACTGCATCTCATCGACTGGACTTTCCACTCGCTTCTTCAGAGAACACTCAGCAAAAACTGAGCAGGTCGTATTCGCCGATAAGGATGAGTGCTTGTATTTCAGCCTTGCCGTAAGGACTTTCGCCGGCAAGGGTGCTGCCCTTAACATCCTGTCCAGCTCGTCCTCAATCTCAATGGAGTACTGTCCTAAAGCAGGCAAAGTAGCCGAACGGGGTAACGTATGGTCCTCAGTCTTAACACCCGGAACTTTGAGCTTGACCAGTATTGTGCGAAGCTCACCAGGATGTAGTGTCAAGTACTCGCTTTTGCCTATGACGCTTTCGATGCGGCATCTTGAACCTGCTTTGATATCCAGCGAAAGATAAGTCAATTTGCCGGCGTCCTTGCCGCCACGAGCATGCATGATCAGATCTCGAAGCTTGTTGAGCAGGCTAGTCCGGTCAGTATCCTTTAGGGCTTTTCCTGCCTGTGGCTCTCTGCCAGAATTTGAGCGCAGCTTCCAACCGTTGCAGCTAACAGCGTCAAAGTTGTGACGCGGTACACTAGCAGGACAAACAAGATGAAAACGAAGCTTATCATGAGCCAATGAGCTAGAAGGAATTCCCTCAGGGTTAGCCGTCAGTATAATAACGAGCCCGAATGTGTCTTGGAGTATCTCGGCGTCGGTTTCCGGAACCATAGACTGACAGAGGATTTCTGTAGCGCTCCCAATGGTATGTTTCCAAGAACTTGTACTTGGTACCTCCTTGGTGTTGACAACAGCGTCCAGAACGGTCTTCAATTTTTGCAACTTAATACCGCTTAAAGGCCAGATCTTTGTGAAGTTAGCACCAAGGGTCCTATGGTCATTGATTGGTGAGGTGCAGAGGACCGCCATTCGGTCTGTCACCACATTAAGTATTGACGCTAAAGACCTCGTAATCTCGCAGCTGGCCATCAGCATGTTCGGCGACGTATAGAGTCTTAACATGATTTAGTGATTGAGCGGGGCTACGCAGAAGCGGCAAGACCTACGAATTATCGATGACCACAGCTACATCAAGCCCAGTGTGCTGTGACCACAGACTCTGCCCACTGCCTGTCTTGTTCATCGCACCTTCAATGTCGATTGCAACTAGCATGCTATGCCCATTGTCGGAGCTGAGTTGGTCGTATTCGGCAGTCATTCGGAGCTCCGCACCCACAATAGCCGTCTCCTCCGCCTTGCAAAGTGCTCGATTGGGCAGAGATTCTAAGTGAGACCTTGAAAATGAACCTGCGGCGGTAGGCGATGCTTCGTTGGACGTTGGTGGGGTGGGAAAGGATGCGAGAGCATTGTTGAGAGTGTCCGTTCTTCCACTTGAACTACTCGTCCGCCTTGAAGAATCCATGCTCTCAGATACGTGGGGGTGGGAACCTAGACTATTTTCCACGAGCTGACTTCTGCCTGGGTCGTAGGATGTCGCATTGCTCATATGTGATCTGTGAGACAAACCGCTCATCATGCGGGTGATGAGACGATTTTTGAACGAAGGATCCCGATGTAGTACAGCGCCACGATTGTCTTCCATGTCCTCGCCTTGTCCGCGATTAGATACGGCCGTCATCCCTCGTCTTTTGGCTGTAATTATCGATGTAGGTCTTGACAACGACGGCTCATGGCTGATCGGATTGATGAGGTTGTTAGTATTGAATGCGCCGACAGTGAGAGCCCGTGAACGCGTAATTCTGCTGGTAGGATTGGCTTGAACATCAGAAAAGCGACGTCGCGCCGCTCCATCATCAACCATATCGGACATACGCCGGTAGTGGGGTAGCGTTCCACGAGTCTCGTAGCGTATAGACGCGGGAGATACTCCAGATCTAAGAGTTGCGGCCGTAATGGGTTTGACTGGGTCACTGTGACGCTGCTTGGAAATCTGGAGGGACCTGCATCTGCCAGTCCATGAGCTTGCTGCTGAGGCAAAATCAATTGGTGAAAGCTCGATCTGTGTAGATTCAAATGATATTGAGGAGCTCCTGGTTGGAACAAGCGTTCGTTGAGTGGACGTTGTTGAGAGTGTGGAAGACACATCCGAAATCTCGGACCTTTTTGGACTTCCACGCTTGACAATCCGTAAAGGTTTGGGGGCAAGGTCTGAATCCTCAGATCCCTTGGTATATCCAGATTCTCCAGGCATTCTGTGCGCATCAAACATTTTGACGTGGATAGAGATGACTCAACACGAGTAGAAGCTGTGTGTTTTTACCTGCTCTCTTGCGGCCGGATCAAACTGATTCACTCAAACGCGGTATATGGCTAGACTTCGATTGAAGGCTCCGGCAAGTCAGACCCAGTCCTTTTACGTCGAGGCACGATTCTGTATTTCAATAACGATTGAGCTTTACCACTCAGTGCAGGGCCCCACTGGGAGCACTTGATCAGAATGACTACTGTTAGTGCTATGGTGGCCAGAAATGCGAACACTAGCCCAGCAGTGGTCCCATTGGAGTTGATGTCTAACATGGAGCCGTTGAAGATAGTCTATGGTATACTATCAACGTAAGTCTGCTGGCTGAATACTGTATCTTTGAAAGACATTAAGTCGTTGATCCTAGAAAAGATTATGCTTTGAATATGACTTGTTATGTAGTCCTTGCGACTCTCGGCAGGAGCGATCAATCAAGGAAAGGACAATCCTGGAACTTGCAACGCTGATCAGGCGTTCATGAGTGTTACTGCTACGGGAGAGCAGTCTTGAGTGGCTGCCATACTGGGGAAAGCATGCTGCAGCCCTTTCACGAGCAGTCCACTGGACCTAGTACTCTTCTTCTGATATCTTCAACCAGCTCATGATTAACATCAGCAAATCGGATCTGCGGTGTTAATATTAGCGATCTCCAGCGACTTGGATACATGAAACCTACCAGATCATCTCCCCCACCCCCATACAGCGTTGAATCCGCTAAGCTTGCGTCAATTCCCTTCCGAACCCTTTCCTCCCAAACGCCATCCCAGCTCCACTCATCTTGCTGCCTCACACCGATTTCAGGAGCAAGGATATCTCCATCTTTGTTGGCGGCTTTCCGGTATGCTCGCCAAGCTTTCCATGCACCTGAATTTCCGGCGGCATCCAATGGCAATGTGTCCAAAGCACCCTCCTCATCAAAAGAACGTTTTATGTACTGCAGGACTTCAATGATACTTGTCGGCTTGGTATAAGAAGCAGGAGGCGGTCGTGTGGAAGAACCTCTTGAAGACATGTCTTCTGGCGGAGGCCTGACCGCATTCCGAAGACTCTGAGGACCACTATTATATGGGTCGCTCACATTTCTAGACGAAATGTCTGACGAAGCAACATTTGTTTTCTGGTTCCTTTGAAACCAGTGTGGGAATCCATGTCTTAGGCTAAATTCTCCAGGAGAGAGTCTTTCTTCGTCTGATGCACTGACAGTATCCGAGTTTGAGGATCCATTCGTGTATGTATAAGTAGTCAGAGGTGCGACCAATGGGTGAAAGACGTCACTGATGAAAGTGATTGAGGGAGGTAATATGGGATAGTCAGGTGAGAACGAGACATGAAACCGTAGGATGGCTGGTGCATAGGGACCTATCAATCGTTAGAATTTCGTAGAGTATTCATGAGTGCCCATGATCACATCCACAGGCCAGCTTACCTTTGCGCACGAAGAGGACTCCAGACCACCAGGACCATCGTGCTGGAGCTCCAGGGTTTAGGCTCAAGTAGATCCCCTCCGGGTATGTTTGCTGCAGACTCGCGCTTCAAGTAGATGAATTAGAGTGACTATCATATAGCCAAGGAACACCACATTCGTTTCTTACAATTCTAGTAGCGTATATTGCTGAGTGTTGTGATGCCACGGGCGTCGATACAATGACATGTTTAGGAGATCTTTCCTAGATTGGCTCCCCAAATTTCTTGCAGATCTTGACTGCCATAGAATAATTCTACCAGCTGCATTTCTTGCAGTCTAGTGACTGACTATGAGAAACGGCTCCGTGAAATATTATCATACAAACAAATAAAAGATGTCAACCACAGTGGGCCGACGTTGAGAACTCCGATGGCCCTCCATGGCACCTTGCTCCCCTTCCTTTACCCTTGCTTAGAGTCGCCGTCTCGTCGGCTTGTTCGAGTTGCAAACCTTCTCCTTCATAGCAAGTCTATCAAAAGAAATCACTCCACCCAGACTACGATCCCAGACACAGTCGGTTCAGATCTTCCTCCACCTTCACTCATAAATCCTTCGCCCAGCGACTACGGCCGAACAATATTTGCCGACAAAGCCACTCTCACGCTTTCGGCTGGTTCTGGCGGTCACGGCTGTATCTCTTTTCTCCGAGAAAAATACATCGAAGCCGGGCCTGCCAATGGTGGCGATGGAGGCAGTGGGGGAAGCATCTACATTCATGCCGTACGCGGCGAAACCAGCCTACATAAGCTAGCTAGGAGGTCACTACTCAAAGCCGGAAGAGGGAAGAATGGGCAAGGCAAAAGCAAAGGCGGGCAGAGAGGAGAAGATCTCCTCGTGCAGGTGCCTGTGGGGACGGTGGTAAGGGAAATCAGTAGACATGATCCTGTGGTCGATGAGGAGGAGAAAAGGCGAATGGAAGAGGGAAGTGAAGATGAGGAAGCGGAAACAAAAGGCACCTGGAGAAGGGATAAATGGGTTCTATACCCGTCAAGTACACCCTCTGAGTACGCTACCGCCGAATTTCCCATCCTCCCACGGCCACGAAAATCCAACCTGACCTATGCCCAGCCAGTAGCACCTATATCGCTAGATCTAACTCAACCAATGGAGAAGCCTATGCTGCTTGCCGCTGGTGCAGCGGGCGGGCTCGGTAACCCGCACTTCATGTCGAGTGCTAACAGACGTCCAAAATTTGCAACGAAGGGCGAGGCTGGTATGTCATTGACATTGGAGCTTGAACTCAAGCTCCTAGCGGATGTTGGATTTGTGGGAATGCCGAATGCAGGGAAAAGCACCTTGTTACGTGCCTTGAGCAGAAGCAAAGCCAGGGTCGGCGATTGGGCTTTCACTACGCTGCAACCCAATATCGGTACGATGGTCTTGGATGATAGTCGTGGAAGACCGCAGGTGCAAGTCAACAGGGCTAATGGGGAGCCAAGAACGCAAATTTCGATCGCGGACATTCCAGGACTGATAACGGATGCCCACATGGACAAGGGACTGGGACTTGGCTTCCTTCGACACGTTGAGCGCGCCCAGGTCCTTGCATTCGTTGTCGATCTCAGCGCTGGAGATTCCGTTGGAGCTTTGAAGAACCTTTGGACGGAGCTCGGCCAATTCGAGACGTTGAAAGGGATGGAGACCAACGAACAGACAGAGTCAAGAATTGTGAATTGGAAGTCTTTTGGTCGCTCCGTTTCTTCGGCGTCTGCTCGCGATGGGGCTGTAGTGAGGAACGGTGAAAACATTGTCATTGAGCCCTCAGGATCGAAAGCTTTGCCGGCATTGCCAATGGCACCCATTTCATCAAAGCCATGGTTCGTGGTGGCTACCAAAGCAGATCTGGAGGGCACTCAAGAGAATTTTGGAACCCTCCAAGCTTACCTCGACGCTCTAGCTGCTGGTACGATTGAGCATCCTAGTAAGAAGAAGAATGCCTGGAGAGGTAGATTAGCTGCGATTCCCGTTAGTGCCCTTAAGGGCCAGGGGGTCGAGCGAATTCCAGAATGGACTGTAGGTCTTTTGGATGACTGATATTCAGTGGGCTGTTTCTCCGCGACATAGAACATCTAACAATGACTGCGTTCGCGGCGACAATGTTTAACATTAGCCAAGTAGGTCCCAAGAAGCTTCATTCTCATCGCACTATATCATTTCAAGAACATGAAAGCAGTCTGAAGTGCATCCGAGACCTTGTGATCACTCTCCTGGGCTCCAACCGCCTCATCAACCTCTGGAACATGAAGCGCTTCAATATGGCGCGGGCCGAAGCATATGTATCTGGTGCTGGCAATGGTAGGATCTGTATGCCACTCTCGTCTTCTCACACCATGTTCGACCATACACAAACTTTGTATCAATCTCATGGAGCGATTGAGTACAAAACCCTCGATGTTCCTTATCATAAGGTCGAGGTGGTAAGTCTAGTTTTATCGTTATCAGGCTAAGAGCTACCTCGGAGAATCATCGGACCTCGTTTTGGACTTCCTAACACGTGCGATAAGGTTGTGCTGACCACGAGGGCGTTGCGAAACTAAGGTATCGCAGGATAACCTTAGTCGTCCTTGGAGTCTTGGCCATGGAGTACCATCGAGTGTCTGCAGACTCTGTCGACACTATCTAGTCCAACACGATGCCATAATCCCTCAATGGAGGCGGCAATTCGAGCCTTGATAAGCCTTTCCGGGCATAGGTAGTGCACTCGTCAATAGAGGCGTTATCTACTCACCTTACCGTTGGTGCAGCCACTCGGGCCGGTGCCAGCCCGTCCGCTGAAGCGAATTTCACCGGCAGTCATCACGATCCTCTCTGAGCGAGCTGGGCTGTCGGGCCCGCCCACTTTGCCTCGCCTCTCATTCTCTTCCAGACCGCCTACTGCTCACATCCATCTGCGCTTACAACACTCGTCGTCCTGTTTCCGCGATCCTCAACAGTGTTTACATAGCAGCACGCACTTCCGCAAGAGCACGCGACAATTGCAATCTGATTAAGATCGAATCAACCTCGGCAATCGGGTCTATTACCGAGGACTTCTAATTCCGAGGACATGGTCCAAGCTTCATTCCAGTCTTCCCTATGCGATACCTATCCTCGGTGACAGCGCGACCCTCAATGACTTCGTAACGCGATTGCAAGTTTCCTTACTACGCTCACCCCTCTTCGGAGGCCGGTGGGCGTCTTCCGTCGGCAGCAATGATTCTCCCTCGCCGCCTCCACGATTACTCGAGTCCGCCTCCACCAAGGACCAAAATTCAAGATAATCCGACTCTGCTCGTATCATGGTGGTGCACCGCTTTCGCTTTAGGAATCATAGTGGTGCGACTGGCGGGGAGATTTGTGCGAACGGAGAGGCTCTTCAAAGAGGACAAGATCATGGCCATGAGCATGATACCGTTGCTTGCCAGGATGGGACTTGTGCATGTGGTCTTGATATGGGGAACGAACAATACGACTAGTCAAGGGCTGACACCTATAGAGATACATCACCGTGAAATTGGGAGTGGGCTTGTTCTGGCGTCGAGGATCATGTACGCTATGTTGTGAGTGACGCGTCTCTTCGCAAGTGGGCATTACCTCGCTGATGACCATCAGCATATGGACTGCCAAATTCACCGTTACTGAATTTCTCAAACGTCTCACAAACCATATATGGAAGAGCAGCTATGAGATAGGTCTACAATTCATCCGCTGGTTCCTCATCGTTACCTTCGTTGGTGTAGTCATCGCTACTCTTGCCGAATGCCAACCATTCAATCACTACTGGCAGGTGGTACCTGATCCTGGAGCAAAGTGTAGACAAGGCACGGCGCAGCTATATACCATGGGTATAGCTGACATGGTTACGGATCTACTTATCGTTGGTTTCCCTATACCAATTGTCCTCAAATCCGCCATGTCTCTACAGCGGTGAGTGCTGCCCTAATTCAAGAAGCTGACCCTGTACTGACAGCTCCCCAGCAAGATCTCTCTTATCCTTCTTTTCGCGCTTTCCCTTATACTTGTCGGCATCACGATATACCGTATGCAAGGCGTTACTGTCCGCCACTCAAGCCAACAATTTCGCTCTCTCCTTGCTTCGATAGAGATCCTCGCTGCCGCCGCGGTTTCCAATGCGCTCGTCCTGGGTTCTTTTATGCGCGATCGAGGTGCAAAGAAGCAGCGATTCAAATTCGGTAGCGTTGGCGGGCATAGCAGCTTGGATCGCACAACCACAGGACCAAGGAGAGCCATCACAATGAGAAATTGGGGAAGCGATGCGGACTTGGTTGGAGACGTAGGGATGAGACTGGATCCAGAACTTACCGAGAAACCTCTGGCAGGTCAGCGGCCAGCACCGAAAGCTTCTTCAGCAAGCCCCAAAACAGACAGTGTGGCACGGGATGCTGTAGATCAGAACTGGGCATTCCCAAACCGCGCTTCTTATGAAACTGGACATACGGACTCGGAGTCTTCCAAACCGGTTCAGGAAGTGCAACAACCCAGTCCGGGGGACGTGCCTCGCACACCCCATGGAGCATCATTCTTCGACGTCGGTGGCCTCCTTGGAAACATCGATTCATCATACCCGCGTTCACAGCTCCCTTCGACGGCCGCTGCGCAGCCTGAGTCGACGGGATCACTCCAGCCATCGACAGGTCTTGATCTAGCGGCCGGGGCCAGGAGGGGAAGCCACGCTTTACTTCAAGACATAGGTGGACTACTCCCACCACCCTCTTACGCGACGACTTCGCGAGCCGCAGATGCTTGCCTGGAGTCCGACAGCCAGCATTCCGGGCTCATAGAAGCTTTACAATCTGCGCCTCCACGTACGACCTCGAGGTCTTCTGCACGTTCTCAGCGACAACGAAGAAGATCACTTGGTCTGCAGGATGTGGGTGGATTACTGGTTTGAAAATCCGTTGCTTTCATTGAGTATGATACGACTTTTCGAATTTCACCTGTCACATTTCGTACCGTTAGTTGTGTATGGGGCATGGTGTCTGGCGCTCATTGCAACGACTGGGGCACGACGTTTTCGCTAAAGCTCATGTTTTTGATATCACATACCCGTACACCCAGCATTTTGTGGAAGTGAGAAGATGAATCGCGCCGTCATGATCTCTACGGCTTGTCAGGGCGGGTACCCACTGTATAACCGGGAGTCCTTGATTAAACTCACGCTCTTGCGAGCCGCTGTATAAAGAACATCGATGATGATAATGTTAGAACTCAGAAAGGGAGCTTTATGTAACTGGAGCAATCTGACATGTACCACTGTGTGCTGACTACGTACTAATCTTTCATGCAGCCAATGGTGGCTGTCCGACCATGAAACTGGAGTATTGTAATTTTCCTTTTCATCGAGAAGCTACCTATTGCTCGACCGTGTGTAGAGAGAGTACTTTAGCCTTCCCACACTCAATAGAAGTTATCCATCCACAAAACGTAGTATTAAAAAGCTTCAGTAAAAAAACCCTGATATAATACTCCTTCGTAGTCCCTAAGTATACAGCATCACCTACCCCGACACCATAACAAATACAAGACACAATCGCTTCCCATACACCGCACACCATCCAACCCCCTCAACCCCGATCTCCCCAATGTCATATCCCCCGCATCGTATCCCCCACATCCTCTCCACCACAATTCTACTTCTCCACCACAATTCTACCCCTCCTCGTAATCCTAGTCTAATTATATCCATAGCGGTCTACAACATATAATATAATGGAAACTCCACAGACCTACATACTCAGATAGATCTGCTCTGCTAGTGGGAAAACTTATTCTAGCTCTGCCGGTTTTATGTTTTAGAAGTCGGGTTTTGGGAAAGGATGACGGGGAATTGCTTTGTTACAGGCCTGGACGGTTGGGTGGGAGTGTGTTGTAAAATTACTTGCTTTGAGGGCGGAGTGATGTGGGAGAGTGATCGTTGTCTCTTGATACACTAAGAAGGGGGTTTAGAGAGATTTCTGGGGATGGATTTCGTTACATGGGTAGCCTTGATGCTTACGTTCTTGAATCGAGACTGCGCATCCGTACGCTTCCTGGAAAAAGGGTTCTACTAAGGTATTCTATGATGGATATGAAGTACGTCGTTGAGAATTTCTCATCGTGGAGGTGGAGAGCTGATAGCTGATGTCGGTTTGTGTCGAGTATGTGGAGGATTGGATAGAGATATTTTGTGGGTCCTGCGCCTTTTGTGCTTCGGTATGAGGTTTGAGGTTTTAAGGGATAGAATATATATTATTGAGTTGTTGAGGGGGAGCTGGGCAATTATTATTGGTTTGGTTGGGTATGTGTTATTTGGTATTTGAGTTGAGAGACTAGGCTTGCGATATGAATAGTGAGGGTTGTAGTTTTGGTTGGGGAACGGGGTATTCTAGTGGTGGGTTAAATTGCGAATTTTCCATAAAGGTTGAGGTTTGCGTAAGCTGTTAGAGACTTGATGGGATGGGGGAGAAAGGTTGTGGTTCGGGATTCTAGGATTTTAGGATGTGAGGGGAGGGTTGTGGATGAAGGGGTAGGTTGGCGTTGAAGTGTCTTCAGGTTGATAGAAGGGTGGAGAGACGCGGGATGTGGCTATTTTGAGGAATGAGGCTGTGGTATCGGACGAAGAATTGGACGATGTCGGAGATTATTGGTGTGTGGCTGGTTGTTGTAGGGGGGCTGGAACTGAATGCTGTTGTTAAGGAGATATCCTTACGAAAGATTTATATTTGCAAGGTCCCAATAATTGGGGCCAACAAATGGGCATCTATATTTAAGATTAGACGGGAAAAGATGAGGCTTGATGATGCGAACCCAAGATAGGATGGACTGCATACTCTCTGCTCCTACTGCTGAATCGCAGTCTACAAGGTAAACGTATCCTTATATTTGGGGCTCTTGACTCCTGACAGCATCTCGAGACTACCATAGTCTCTCTCGACATCAGTCACGTACTCGCATGGTATTGCCTCTTAATCACCTACGGTCATCGCTGCTGTTGTATCCTGCTTTGCACATAGAATACGATGTTATCTAGTCCGAGGATTCTTGCGAACTTCAATGTCCTGCGAGTTTTCGATGTTAGCACTTCCCTTGTGGAGAGAACCAATTTGAGTATTCTAAAAAAATAGGTATGACGAGTGAACATCTTCGAAGTATGTCTAGCGACTCGGCACAGTAGCCAAACTAGGGAATGATGACTGTGAAGGTTGACTTGACTTACGTGCTTGGACTTCGGCTCGTAGAAAGTGAGAATGAGCAAGCGAGGTGAGCTAATGTGGATATACCCTTTAAGGTATAACGGATTAGGGATATACTGCGTGACTGTCCTGTGAGATGCCAGCCATGTATCTTCCCGGTAGGCTGTGTCCATGGTAATTGATCCGTTCGATGTTTCGAGGAGACACCGGCTTGTAAGAGTAGCTGGGTACTGGCGTGTTGAATGTGGCTAATGGTCAACCGGTGTGTGGGATTTCAGGTAATCATGTCCATCGTTGCTTGGATTTCTAGGCAACCGTACGAGGAGGAGGGCAGCCTCGTACCATATTAACCTTGCGGTAGACTGTCTGCAGTCGATATTTGCCATACGGAGTATTGTGGTCCTTAGAGTAATCCTGAAGTGAAATGTACCCAGTGGTTAGATACGACGGGTCGCTCTTTCACCTTCTATTTTTGTTTCTTGACAAAACATCAATGCTAACCGTCATATCTTGAACCCACCGTTTATCGTATGTAACATAGTTAAAAACCTGTATGAGGTAATGATTCCTGTTAGCTTCTTGTCGCCCTTTATCATAAGGTGTGAATTCTCGTAGGTCAATCAATCATCGCCGAGGAGTTGCTCGTTTTCGATTATGCGACAGTTACCACAAGAGCAAGTATAAAGAATCTGCTGTTAAGAGATCTATGAAAGTCCGTTGATATCAGACGATCGAATACAGGGCCCAGCAATCACTGCTTTTCAATTCCCTTCCGTTGTGCTCGACATACATTCCGCTTCCTGCCTTCATATGATTACAGATCTACCAAGATCGTATGCATCTCCGCTTACTCATGCAATATCGATAGTGTTATTCGCGTTCTGCAGTGATCCCGTATATTTTGACTTCAGGACGAGGAGAAGCCCGTTATCCGTGACGGAATAGCCTAGCCTACCCCGGCTGATACAGACAGCATCTACTGCTACGGCCATCGCCCACACATCAAACCATCGTCCTAGCACTAGCTTGCGGCTTGTGACATCCACTTTCGCATATATATCAAACATTGCTGTATCGAACTCAGTTCAAAGCCCTTGAAAGGTCTCAAATGGGATATTTGCGTGGGTGGAATGGTACCACTCACCGGGAACAGGCGGGATTGAAAACGTTTTTGGAACAACGACGCCCACCCCGCTGTCGCCTGGACGACCGAAGATCTCTGGCGTCCACTGAGTTGGAATGGTATCGAGTAGCGCTTGGCGAACAGAAGGCAAAGGTCTGACGGTGCCACCACAGGTGACGCTAGGCATGAATTTGCTGACAACGACAACAAGGTTCTTGAGATCCCCTAAGTACCTAGCATAGCCACCGGACCATGTCTGACTCTCTTGCACACATTCGGCAAGTATGGCGAAAGTAGCGTCCCGGATCTGGCTGAAATTGCCAGTATCAGAAATCGTACCTCCTTTGTGGAATATATCTATAACGCAGGAACCATCGGCTAGCACATATCGTGGCTCAGCCAATGAGAGTAACGCTGGATTCTTGGTCACTTACAGCTGCTGTAGCGACGAGGAAGTTGGATATTGAAGCCGTGTCCTCGATCCCCGAAAGTCACAGAGGTGGTGTCGGGGGCGATCAGCTTCATTGCATCCCAGCAGCTGTTGACTTGGAGGTTTGTTCCAAACATCGAACCATTGCAGACCGGTTTAATTTGCGCGCTTTGGCTCGCATCGTCATTGAGGAAAGTGAGGTCGGATAGGAAGCCCGGCGCTGACACTGAATTGTTAGATGGGGATGATTGGAGCCCATTACTCGAGATCGGAGATATAGTCGATAGATCTGGTAACGATATGGCAGGTGGTAGTACCAACCCCGAAGCAAAAGCGGCAAGCCATCCGACTAGAAAGACTCTGGGATAGATATAGGAGAGACCCATAGCTGTGACACAATATTCCAATGACTTTGAAGACCAGGGGTAACTGACTGGCCGGAAAGTGGAGAAGCACCGTGTCGCTATGACTCGTTTTCCCATTTTGTTGGTGTCGTGGAAGAAGCAACATATGGCAATGGAGGCGCCTGTACGCTTGCGCATGCGCAAATGGTCTTTGGCCGAGACCGGGCATGTATGTGCTGAAACTATTCGCCTCGCAGTGTCTGGATCAATTGCTCTTGCCGAGATCCGATCGTGTCTCACGAGTCTAAGGGATCCTGTATGGCGATCGGAAGGAAGGATTGATTACCTTGTGCCGCTAATAGAAACGGTCGTCACTGTCAGTTCATGGCAAGCTAAACCATCTGTGTTTCGCAAGAGTCCACGTGGTCAGCAAAGAGAAGAAGTCGTTTGGGTCATCAGCATTCGAGGATTAACATCGATGCCAAAATCTTCTCAAATACAAAATTGACGCGGTGACTGCGTTTCGAGCAGACGTGAACGATGTATTACTAATACCTTTGGCATCTAACCTTAGTTTGAGACATCTTAACGCCTCGTACCATATACTCTCTAGCAAATCTGCTCCTTCTTCAATCAACAAGTGTGAAAAGTTTCGGGAGCCAGGCCTCTGAAACCGCCCCACTCGTAGGGAAGAAACTTTAGAAATTGGTCTTCTGGTGCACTGTATGTCAAGAAGGAAGCAGATTTTGACTATGTCAGCTTTCAGGATTCCGTGATATATCCCTGAATTGAAGAAGCAATTCGCCAGGATAGGGAATAGCCGTCTTCGCTTGAACTCCTTGCCTTTGATGTGATCGTGCACACATGATTCCATCCCACTAACCTCCATCGATCGTTAACATAGCAAGCCAAGCTTGCCAAAACATCTGGAGCCCCGAATGCACCATGCACTGTTCACAACATAGTGCAGAGGTCCTGTGTATCTTCGGTTTCACGGACTCCATACTCTTTCAAAACCTCTGCGATCCAAATATCGGAAGCGGATTCATATGGCCCACCGGTAACTAGCATATCTCCCCGCCGTCTCACTTTTCCTGATTATCTTCACCACCTGGCCCCTTCTCAGCCCCAGGTACTTAGCCACCGGATCCCCCGTCTGAATTCTCGGCAACTGGCTCTCCTTCAACCGATACCGCTCCAGAAGCCTCTTCTTCTCCTCCGCACTCAACAGTACATGCTTCGGGACCAACTCATGATGCGTGATGTTCACCAGCAAGTCCTGTTCCTGGAACGTCTCCAAGATCAATCCATCCGCCGCCATGGCCGCGGGAACAATCTTCAATGCTGCAGGGGTGATACTGGACTGGCTGATGAGGATGCCGCCGTGGAAATGGTGCGAGCTTATATGTTGTGCGAATGCGCGCAGGTGTTTTACGCCGAGGGACGGTTCGGCCGCGAAATCGATCCAGATGGTGCCGATTGCGGGTTGAGGGTTGGGTTCGGCTTTTGTAGGGAGGGGTGTGTATTTTGCGTTCATGGCGTCGGTGGGTCTGAAGGAGGTGTTCATTCGGCTGCGACTGGGGAGGGAAGGGTGTCAGTTGGGGCAGCTTTCAGAGCTGGAGTAGCAGAGGAATTAGTACTCAGGGGCACCGTTGGCGTCGGAGAACTTTTCTCGGAACTCGTCCAGAGAGATGTGGAGTTCTTCTTCTGATAATTCGTAACCCTGATCAGACTGGGTCAGAATGCTGGCTTGTACCACTTTGAGGGAATGGGTACGTACTCTGTCGAAACACATCTCGTGTATCGTCCGCCACGCACGCCATAGTCTTGTGACCTCCCGCTCGGAACCAGCAGCTTGCTTCGCTCTCTCTTGATCAATGGGATCCATGACTCTGGCGTGTAGGGAAAGTAGTTTGTTGGACTGGTATGTGCGGGTTTGAACGGTCTTGGCGTCTCCATGCGGGCCAAATTCCGCCGGCGCAAATAAGTCATAGATTACTCTGTATGTTAACAACAGTATATGTTATCACTTGAATTCGTCGACTGCTTGAGCTGTCAATATGAATTCCGAGCTACATACGTCCATTGCTCGGATTACCTAGTATGGGTAGTACTATCCCGTAATATCTGCATGGTGAGGTCGCTGCAATGCCTAATGTGTTCCTATCAATCCTTTTGACTTCATGACTCCAAGTCTTTTCTCTATGTTCAAGATTCTGAAGCAATTGGCTTGGAGATATGCCTGGTGTCTTTGAGAGTCCTTGGCTCACGCCAGCGGAGCTTACTACCTTTGAAGCTGATACAACATACGCTGCTGTCGCTGTCGTCACACTTATAGCTACTGCAGTCATTCATTCTTGTGTTTTCTAGCTAGAGCAAGGTCAAACACCAAATCGGCCTGCGACAACTATACTATTGTGGCGGCTTTGGTACGGAATTATTCGAGTCATATTGCCGGCGTGAAGAATTTCAATAGTAATGGGGTGGAAGTGTCGCATTCAGGACATCTAATATCTTAGATTTCACAGTCACAATAAACAGTTGGTAGCTTTCTGTGAAAACGAGAGACTGAACCTCTGAAGAATGGTGAAGGCACTGCCGAGCCTATGGTATCTAGGCTGGGGGCGTCGTAAGGAAGGAGATGAGATCCTCTCCAGATTGCGATAGAATTTATATATCTGGAGAGCTTGAATTTCGGAGGATCTTATTCGGTAAGACCTTGTCCCGAATGCCGGTCATAACGAAAGGTTGTTCTAGAACCACTTACCGTTTCTAGAGCGTCTTCCTCTGCGGGGAATGCATCTCTCCATCCCACGTGTTGAGATGGAAGAGGTTACAGCTTCTAGCCATGGGAGAGAATAATCGTCATTGATGCGTGAAGGAAGTAGTATATACACCTGCAGCGGGATGGGCTGAGGAGGATCCGGGTCATCAGTAAGAGTCTAGAATCATTGTCGAGCAGAACATCGGACCCGACCGATCTTTATAACGGCCAAATGCGGCTAGCGTATATTTGAGCTTCGATTCGCCATTGGTGTTCTGCTTCGATTTCACTCGGTATGCTGCAGTAGTCGCCTGCACATGGATACGATCTTATCTCCTTCCTTCTTATTTAGTTCAATCTACATGAAGGCCCTATGGTGGAAGGTCGGAGGTAATGCAAGCCTTTGCGGTCATACCGTCCTCACTGGCCAGTGATTGACTTAACATCACCCGCCAATCGACTGCCATCGAATCGTCACAGTATTCTGAAAGCCGGGGTTCCATTGGGTATCGATTCAGTCTGACTGTATGTGAACCTCTCGCCGTCCTGATTGTTGAGGCTAATGCACATAAAGCAGAGCCCTTCCGATAGAATGTATTCCGAAGTAGAGTCTTCAATCGTCCTGTTCTCGTAACCCATGCTTAACAATACGGTCGAATAGCCAACTCGTGATATCAATGCCACTTGCAACTCCGTCTCCCAGTTCGCACATGTTAGCCAGAGGTTTAACCCCGTTACCCGACTAACCATCGAAGATGTCGGTCCTCGCTACGCACCTTCTTCCAGAATTTGGATTCTCCAAGCATTCAAAACCTTCCATCACTCTCCTTGTGGGTCTCGGAGTCGAGGGAGACGTATGTAACCTCTCTCAGTCAGACCCCGAATAGTCTTGTGCATGAGATCGTCAAAAGAGACTGAGGAGCAAAAGAAACTCTTCAGCGTCACTTGGGCTACCGAACAACTTCCAGTAGTTTCACTCCATGCCTCAATTGGAGACTGCTGACTTCAGAATCAATCAGTGCCATGCAGGCGAAACCGTGCAGCATAGCTACAACATAAAAGAGGATCGGAGGAAGGGCATCGCCCCAAGTCCTAATCTCCGCCAAGTCCATCTCATTCACTCTGAATTGTTCGATGAAGAAAGATTTCATGGGAAACGTTGGTGGGGTACTCAGCGTGTGCAACCCGGTCAGATGGGCGAGAATATCACGACCGCTGGTATTGACCTCATGGCGCTCGGCAAAGGCACCAAATTGCACTTCATCTCAAACAAAGCGGAAGAAGATCGTATGCGACGTCTCCCAACAATTCATGACTACGTCCACTGGGCTTCGTTGGTCTTGGCCGTCTTTATCGCGGTTATCGTCAGAAACGTCAGGGTATGGTCAAATTTGGCCATATGCCTCTTGATCATAATGATCGTACTGCGCTTCATATTCGCCACTGCCAGTAAAGATTCAGTCCAAGGTATTACCCCAGTAGTGACGGTCACCGGCCAACGATCACCTTGTCAGAAGATCAACAAACGATTTGGCTTCAAACCTGGGAAAGGATTGACAGAAAAGTGCATCGTGAAGGATGAGCAGGGAAAGGTCCAATACAACAAAGCTGGCATCTTAGGAGTCGTCGAGATTGGCGGAGTGGTGAGCCCTGGGATGAGCATTGTTGTCGAGTCTCCAGACAATTATGAGGCCTTGCCGTACGTCTGAATGCAGTTTTGAGCTCAACAAGGGATGCAGTGATGGCCAGTCAGGGGAGTAGAGCAGGTTCTCTGGACTGGATCTCGAAGTAAACATTCCTGTCTCGTACGAGGAACAATGCTCGTAAAACCAGATTAAAACTACAATAGGTGTCCGACTAGAGCACCGTAATTGCCGGAATTCCCAGACACTCTTGGTATATACCCCGACAAAAACAACCTCTCAGCATGGTCTCCATCACCTAAGTCGCTGAGTGTGGTCCCAAAGGGGTCGTGGATTGCTAATTCGGTCTTGGACCAAATGCTGTGTAGGCTTCATTCCGAGTGGCCAGTATATCGGACTTGCGTGATAGAAGGCCATGGAGATGCTGTGACTGTCCATTCATTGCTGCTATATCCCCACGAAAGCCTAATATCATGAGCTAGTGGAGGTTGAGGCTAGCGTAGAATACCCGCACAATTGAGTTCATGAGGAGAATACTGAGTAATTCAGAAATAATGTGGAATTTCAGGATGGACCACCAAAACCTCTAGTTATTCTTGTTCTGATGTTTGATTAATAGCCACGACGCTCCGGGCGAGGAATTGTCTAGAATATTTGCTTTGTGTATTGGGTTCCCATGCTATAATATCATACTCGGCTACCTGCTTCCCAATACATCTCACCGCCATTATGGCTGACGTCGCTACTCCTTCCGCCATTGCCATGTCCACCATTGACGCTGGCTCAGAACCTACCCAGAAACCTCAGAAGCCAAAGCCAGAAAAGCCGGATGAACAGCACTACCAAGATATACTTACGAAAGCCGAGAAGGAGCATAAAGCTGCGCAAGAGAAAGTGGTATGCTTCTCAGAGTCATATCACCAACAGAGAAGCTGTGTAGAGCCGAGTCTGTAAATTGTAGCTGATACATGGAGAAATAGAATGCCATTAAAGCCAAGATCGATCTCGCCCAACCTCTTAATAAAGACTCGCCAGCTGGTAAACGGCAACAGGAACTGAGAACTGAATTGAAATCGATACGAGAACAACAATCTGGTTTCAAGGCGTCACGAGGCAGTATACAAGACAAGATAGTTGGTCTCGACGCCCGCCTAAAATCACAGATCGCAGAACAGAAAGCAAAGCGCAGCCAGGTGTCGTGGAAGAATCCAGAAGAGATTGACCGCGAGATACAACGCTTGGAGAAGGTAGCCGAGTCAGGTTCTGCAACACTAGTCGATCAGAAAAAGGCCCTCGCAGAGATATCGAGTCTTCGGAAGCAAAAGAAGGCATTCGGTGGATTCGATGAGGCTCAAAGGAGTATCGATAAGGTGAAGGGCGAGATAGCGGAGCTGAAAAAGGCAATGGACAACCCTGAAGCGAAAGCGCTAAGTCAGAAATATGATGAGGCAGACAAGGAGCTGAAGGGACTCAAGGCCGAGCAAGACGAAGCTTACAAGGGCATCAATGCGCTACGGGACGAACGGAGCAAAGCATATAACGAACAGCAAGAGAGATATTCGGCATTGAAAGAGGTTAGAGATGCACACTATAAAGCGAAACTAGCATACCGAGAGTACGATCAAGAGCAGTATCGGCAGCGTCAGGAAAGGCAGCGAGCTGAGCGGGAAGCATACAATAAGGAGAAGCGGAGGAAGCTAGCTGAGAAGAAGCTGGAGGAAGCAAGCGAGCCAGCGTTTATGGATGAGATACTCACCACCGAAGGGCTTATTCGCTACTTTGACCCGTCGTCGCCAGAAGCTTCCAAATCCCTTCGAGGCCCTAGCGGATTCGCTGCTGAGCCACTACGAAGCGTGGATACTAATTCTGATTTCAAGGGCATGAAAGTGTCAAAGAAGGAGGACCGGGAGGAGACTTATTTCATGGGTTCTGGCGGGAAGAAAGGCAAAAAGGGAAAGAAAGGGAGTGCTACTGGTTCGCCCGCCCCTGGCACACCAACGGAAGGAAAGTTCAATCTGAGCATCGGTATCATAGAGGAGCTTGGCAAAGTGAACGTTGAGCCGCCCATGAGCCAGGCCGGAGTGCCCGCCGTGGTAGAGAAACTCAAGGAAAAGCGGAATAAGTGGAAGGCAGAGCAAGAGACGAAGACAAGAGAGGTGAGAGATGCAGAATGTTCTGCAACTTGCATATATTGACCGAAAGCAGAATGTCGAGAGAGCCCAAAAGGAAATCGACCACCTCGAAGCCGAAGCACAGGAACCCCAACAGCCCCCTTCTTCCAACCGAAGAAACCATAATCCTTCAAAGAAGCCTTCCACCGCGAAGCATACAGTCAATGGAACTGCGTCATCATCTGCAGAGCATACGCATGAGAAGGACGCTGATACTAATGTCGCGACGGAGATGAAGAAAGCATCCCTAGATGACAATGCGGACGCATAGATCGATCCCACCCACATTTTGGTTAGCCGGCCACAGTCTCCGCTCAGATCGAACCCAGGGGTGGTCAGTGGACTAGGAAACAATAATATTAGTTGTACTTTGGTAAAATAATATCAAGTACACCCATCACTGGCTTTCCAATGCGTTTCGTTACACCATTGCGCCAATATCCCAATACCTTACACCTTCCCCTTGCCCTAACCTCTTCCATGTTGATGCTCCTCCTATTCCCTTCTCTCCCCGCATCCCATCCCTTCCACTCATCTTCACTCTCCTCCAGCCCCCCCTCCCCTATCTCAAAAAATACAAATATCCAAACAGCAACAGCAAGCCAAGCTCGCCGCGAGCGCCGCACACAATCCGCTCTCAGCCCCACTCCTCCCGCCCCCATACCCCCTATTATCGGCATAGTACCCCTGCGGCGGATACGGTTGCTGCTGATAGTACATGCCCTGTTGCGGCGGATAACCCTGCTGTGGCGGATACCCTTGCGGTGGATACCCTTGCTGTGGTGGATATCCGCCTTGTTGGCCGTATGGCTGTGGTTGCTGCTGGTTCTGCCCGCCGCCGTAGTAGCCTTGTCCCGGTGGTGGACCGCTGGGTGGGAGGTAGGGACCGGCGTCTTGATGGGTGGGTGGGGGGTAGGTGGGGGGTGGGGCGGAGTCCTGAGTGGGCGTTAGTGGGGCGAGGTGGGTTTGAAGTGGGTGTGGGGTGTTAGGGGTGTACGGACGTATTTGTTCGACATTTTGGTGTGGGTGTTTTGGAAAAGGCTGTAGGGATCGAATGCAGGTGGTGGCGGACGAGGTTGCACCTGTAGTTAGGCTGGGAGACTCGACGGTTGTGCACTCTGCAGGAGTTGATAATCACAGTTGACTGGGAATATCAAGGTAGATGTGAGATTCGGAAGATTATGCGATCGAGAACTGAGGCTGAAGAATGGGATGGATGTGATTGGTATGTAAATACCTAGCGTTATTTAGCGCTAAGCTTTTAGGACTAAGGTAGGTCTCCTAGTGTTTAGAATTCCGCCCATACAAATATGGTTGCGAAATGATAATGGCGCAGCTAATTCGTACACCATCAGCAGATCCAATGCCACCTCTTGAGAGTTCTGAATACTACGAGACACCACGTCAGCATCGGCGTCTTCCAAGTCACAAGTCACGACGACTAGTTATGGGCAAGATACAACATATACGTCCGCCGGATCGGCTTCGACGTTGGAGCCTCTCTGTGTTGCTACGCGCTGATGCACCCTTGACAATGATGGGATACGATAGTCCTTCTTTGTGCCTCCAACCCCAGCGACCAGCAGCTTAAAAGAAGGATTTCCGATTCCCGGGGTACCCAATACTAAAGTCATCATCCAGTCATCAAAACTGCCTCGTGGGCTCTCTACACTGAAATTATGATGTCCTGACAGGTGGCACATATGCCAGCCCACCAGACGACGATATTCACCTACAGTCGTGCAGAGAATGAATTAATTAACACGTATCGAGCACGGTTTTGAAAGGGTGGACTCGATACGTACTCGGGAACGGCCAGACAAACAGCTACGGCGCCAGTACGACTCCAGGGACGGCACATGTACACTTGATCGTAAAGACTGCTCTGGATCGGACATCTCAACAATGGCTCAAGGTGCTGCATTAGAGCGTAAGCTGCTTTGGTGATAAGCGTCAATGAACAGGCTGCCAGCTGTCGACATGAAGCTGACACTTCCCAAGTGCGTAACAATTGACTCTTTAAAGTTCATTGCAAGCTCAAAAAGCTCGAGCGAATCGATCTCTATGCACTGTCTTGGAGAGACGGAACTGTAAGTGGGCCCAGACGGCATCATCGCGTAATATGCTGTTATGCAAGGCGGAGAGCTTGGTGGTCAAGATTTAGACGATGGCGAAGCTGGACTCACAGCGCCGAAGACTTACCCAGATGGAAAGATAGTTTACATTGCAGAGCCGCTCAGGTGCAGCATAGGGCCGCCACATTCCAATCTGGGTATTGGTCACCTCTGGCCCTGCTTGAAGAAGACTGTGGAGATTGGCAGTGTGAAAGTGCTCGTCCCGAAGCGACTAAATAAGCTCTCAGCGTCCTTTCAGCCCCAACTACTGAGCTGTATATCTAGACCTACAGGCGGAACTACTTCGGAGAAGCTCTTAGGCAAAGGTCTGAGAACGGGCAAATGCCTCCAACAGGACTTCAAGAGCGGAGTTTAGCGCACCCTTGGATTGAATATCAAAAGCACGAGTGAGGGTCAGAAAGATACGAAACCACAGAAGGCTACTATCCAGCGGACTATGCATGGCCGACAATGGATGTATGCAGGATGCTACCTACCATCACCCTTCCTAAAATCGGGCCACCACTTGCTATGTAAGGTGCTTGACCCTCCGAATCGTGTTCAAGACCGTTCAACAGCAGCGCGGGTTGGGGATGGAGCTGGGTGGCTGGGTAGGGGACGTAGGCACGGTAGGATCGCCACGGAGGACCCGAAGCCGACTAGAGTAAGGCTCCGAATCCTTCACTGTCGAGAACGGCATTTGATCGCTGTTGCCTTATATGCTTACATAAAGGTGGGGTAAGAATAGGCATTTGGAGGTATAATGCTGCGTTGGCTAATCATCTACTGCCGAGTGCTTCCACAATATCGCCGTTTATTTATCCGTTGCCCGGTCTTCGAGACGAAGATCTTCGCGAATGAAGTTGCTTGAAGAGGACAGCTTTACGAGTATATTACCATAGATCATCTCCAAAATATTGCTGCACCGTTCACAGCACAACTTTGGGTCCAACTAGGTATCTTCTACCTGAACAGCTTTTCTCATCGTCTTTATATTTTGCAATACATGCCAGCGTCCCACCTGTCATGATGACCTCGCAGAAGCACTTCGACTTCATCGTTGTTGGCGGCGGTCAGTCTGGTTGTGTTGTTGCTGCACGTCTGCATCAAGCGCATCCCTCTCTCTCGATCGCCGTTATTGAAGCTGGCCCTGATGAATCTCACAATCCTGCTGTCTTGTCCCCTGTCCTCTATCCTACATTGCACGGCACGCCACTCCAGTACAGCTACCAGTCCACTCCTCAGCCCCAGATTGAGGGTCGTCAGATCCCTAACTGGGGCGGTCGTTTGCGTTAGTCCTTCCATACCTATGCTTCAGGAAGTCTCGCTGCACCATCAAGAAGCTAACGATACGCTGCAGTGTCCGGCTCGAGTGCTGTCAACTATGGCGCCTGGACACGCGGCCACGCCGCTGACTTCGACAGGTGGAGTAAGGAGGTTGGAGACTCCCGTTGGTCCTATAGTGGTCTACTCCCGTATTTCAAGAAATCTGAGCACTGGCATGACGCCAAGGGCGACGCCGCTCAACATGGCTTCTCAGGCCCCATTCACACTTCCTCTGGCGGTCGAGACTATCAATTACGCGAGCCCATGAAGGAAGCTCTCCTGTCCACCGGCCTCAAGTTTAACCCAGACATGAACAGCGGGGACCCCAACGGTGTTGCTCAGCTAGTTGAGAACTGGCACGAAGCTTCCCGTCAGCACGCCGCTATCTGCTACAGTCTTGAAGGTATTCATGTGATAACGGGTACCGTTGTCCAGCGCGTACATCTCGAGGGTAACAAAGCCACCGGGGTTGAGTTGACTAACGGTGAGCATCTGACGGCCTCCAAAGAAGTCATCCTCAGCTGTGGTGCCCTCCGCACTCCACAGGTCCTTATGCTTTCTGGAATTGGACTTAAGTCCGAGCTTTCCCAATACAACATCAAACAAGTTGTCGAATTACCCGTCGGCCAACACCTACACGATCACGGCTCCGTGAATATCGTTTGGAAGCTAAAGAACCCTGAGAAGGGCTACGCCTTTGGTTCACCCGCATTCAACAAGCCTGAGTATGTCACTGGCAACCCAATGGATTGGATGGCGACGGGGTCCGCACCAGACGAGGACCTCCACAAAGCCGCCAGAGTAGACGGAACCACGTTCGAACCTGGCCCACGCTCTGACTACGAGGTCACCGTAATGTACGCCATCACAGCCGCTGCGCCCGTCGAGATGGCCCCTATGGACGGCACTCACTTCACCACAGGTGTGCTCTGTCTGTCTCCCACTTCCCGCGGCACCGTCACGCTCGCATCAGACAAGGCGACAGATAACCCCGTCATCGATCCGCGCTACTTCACAACTGAGCACGACCGCGCGGTCATGCGTGCTGGCATACGTCTCACATTGCAGGCAATGGAATCGGAAGCGATGAGGAACTATGTTGAGGGTGAGACGCCACCGCCGGGTATGCCGCGGATCAGCAGTACTTCGTCGGATGCGGACCTCGACAAGCGCCTCAACGCTATGTCCTGGTCATGGTTCCATACTGGTGGTACTGCAAGTATGGGTAAAGTTGTTGATAGTCAGTGCCGCGTGTATGGCGTAGAGGGTCTCCGTGTGGTTGATACGAGCATTATGCCGCTATCGATCACGGCACATCTGCAGGCGCCTACATACGCGGTCGCCGAGTTGGCTGCAGATCTGATCGCACAATCTGTTTAATCAATCTTCTAGTAGCACGAGCGAAAGAGGAATTCTGCTATATCTATGCTACTTACAACATGATCCGAAAGCTACGAATAGATCGAAGACAAAGTAACAATGGAAATTGAACTAGACGCGGAGAAAAATCTCAATCTCAAAAGGTTGTGAATATACGATTCTATCATAGACAAGATCTTTTTACTCTTCACATGGACTAGTACTGGTATTTGCGAATTGTGATATATACTTGGACCGTTCTTCAATAGAACTGTCACTTCACAAAAGCCACTACTTTCCAAGCCTAGAGAATATTGCGAAAGTCACCTTAACCCACACGCTTTGCTTTTGATGATTTTTACACCCTTCAACCGTCTTGATTCGAAGCGTGCGATGACGGCAAGAATTGCAATGGCGGCGATGATAACGCACACGGCTACTGTAGCGCGGGCTCTTTCGGTGAGCTATTTTAGAGAATGGAGCCGGTGACGGCGAAATTGCACTCATTTACGTGACAAGTAGGGGTTATCGGTTGGGGAGTTCTTGGAGCTGAGAAGAGGATGGATTGATTGAGTGAGTGAGTCGAAACATCGCAAAGAGGTCGAGGAAACGCGCCTGCTGTGCCACTTTCATGCTGGGGATGGCGGTGTTCCCAATGATAGGTGATCATCGTAATTTCTTTCCCGAAACGAAACTTTATGCTCCCAGACATCAGGACTTAGGAAGGTATGGGTTATTAGATGTAGATGAGGAAACCCGGTGATGGAAGATGTGTAGATTTAGCGCTGCCGCCGGGGCCGGCGAGCCGGCGGACTTATGAACCGATTCGCCTGAAGCTAGAGGTGTTCATGTCTCTTTCCAATTCAACCTTCGGTACCAGAGAAAGGACAGCGGCCATTGCATCGGTCGCCAAGCAAATGCCATCATGACTCTCGTTTTCAGTCACGTTATTCATAACATATCCGCTGTCCACGATGATATACGGCGCCATATTTGTTGTCATAGCATGTCGCTGAATTGATCAGATATCAGAATCCAGTGGCTATAGATACAACACATGGTTCTTACACCATTGTCCCAGCGAAATCGAACCTGACACGGTAATATTGGGTGGTGGACCTCATTACAGCTCTTGAACGCAATCTTTTTGAGATGAGCGTCGCTCCCCATGATATGCAGGGGCAACGTTCCAAAAATTGAGGACATCGCCGCCTATAAGGCATGGCATCGCCGTTGAAATCAGCGAGCCCACAAGAGCCTCTATCTACCTCCACTATGTCACTGCCACCGTTACTACTCTCATCCAAAGATACGCACCCCGCGGATCTCCACCCTGAATCGAACAGCAACGATACCGACCTACCAGCAGCCGCTGAGGCTCCTCAGCCTCTCTGTGATACAGAAAACCAAGCCCCAGCCAGGTCTGGTATACCCACAGCGATCAGCCGGAGACTCTATCTCTCTCACTTTCTCTCGACATGGAATTCTCGTTCCTTCGAGTTTGGAGCCGTGCTATTTCTGGCCTCCATTTTCACCGGCACGCTGTTACCATTGTCTATATATGCGCTCGTGCGCTCTGTTTCGGCCATAATCTTCGCGCCCATGATTGGTCGTGCTATCGATAGAAGAGATCGGCTCCATGTTGTGAGGTTCTCCATCGGCAAGTTACCCACGTCCGCTTCAAGGAGCACTTCCTGCAATATACATGGAATTAGGAAGACGACCACTGAATTGTCCGCTTACTGAACTGGACAGTTGCTGGGCGAGCAGCGGTAATTCTCTCTTGTGTTGGCTTCTGGGGTCTGAACACCTTCGTAAACATATCTCGGTCTACTAGATGGGGTGTTTTCAGTGCCTTGACGCTGCTGTCGTGTGTGGAGAAACCTTGCTCGGTTCTAAATCTGGTGGCGGTCGAGCGTGACTGGGTGAGTAATACCAGGCGTCGCTCTTTTGACTCGACTAATGGAGGATTGGCGTCAGGTTGTCGTGATTGCTGGGGACGACAAGCCAGGGCTTCAAAGTGGGTGATGAATACTCTAGGCTATGTTTTGGAACGATTAACGTCCAAAAAAAGTTGCCCCAAGATGCTCAAATTCTGACTACTAGAACAGCTCTGAACGCTCGAATGCGCCGTATCGATTTAGTGTGCAAGCTTGCTGGTCCACTCTTCATAGCATTGATCGATGGAGCTTCAACAAAGATAGCTATCTTTGTAAGTCTTGGAGTCAACGCCATCTCTATCCCGATAGAATATATCGCAATCAAGCAAGTACGTTAAGATTCGAAGAGGATTGCATGACGGCTTACCGGTATAGGTTCACAGAGCGGTACCGCTCCTTGAGGGTCGCAAAGAAGTACCAATAATCATCACCGAAACCGAAGCTTTCAACCCGACTGCATTGAGATCGTCAGGTTTTGTTCCGCATTGGGTTCACACTCTTTACAATATCTTCAAATTCTACTACCAACACCAAGCGTTCCTTCCGTCCTTTGCACTCGCTTTGCTATACCTCACTGTACTGAGCTTCGCAGGCCAGATGGTGACATATCTTATCTCGGCTGGATACAACTCCTTCCACATTGCCCTTGTCCGTACGCTGTCTGTATTATTTGAGCTTTCAGCCACATGGATAGCGCCAAGACTTATGAAGCGGATCACCCCTGCCCGAGCAGGAATGTGGTTCCTCAGTTGGCAGATGCTGTGGTTAGGGGCCGCCGTGAGTTTCTTCTGGGCTGAGCCCGTGTCCCTCATAGCGGCTTCAGGCTTAGCCGCTGGGACCATCTTGAGTCGCGTCGGCCTTTGGGGCTATGATCTGTGTGCTCAATCAATCATCCAGGAGGTCAGTATTGCCCTCGTCGGCTATTTCTTTGACCATCTAACATCATCATAGGAAGTACAAGGCAGCCATCGAGGTTCATTTTCCTCCACCGAAGCTTCATTCCAGAACGCTTTCGAGCTGCTTTCATACGTGATAACGATCATTTGGTCCCATCCAAATCAATTCCGATATCCGGTCCTGTTGAGTGCTGTCGCGGTCTATACTTCAGCATTTCTGTTCGGGATATTCCTCAGACGGAGGAGAGGACATCTCATGCACATGCCACCGTGCATCAAACGCCCGGAATCCGGTTGAACATTGGAGAATCGGCTCAGGCATTCTTTCATCCAACAGCTAGATCTAGCACGCCCGCCTAGCTTACCTCGCAGAGGGAGCTTAAGAGTGATAGGTCTCACCTCGATCTTAGCGACCTTGTCAAGACCATTCCCGAAAGCGGCCACGGACAGCCAGAGACCCTACCAGAGACACCAATGTACTCGGGTAGCAAGCGGCAAGCAAAGCGGCACTTGATCTCTAAAAAATGCATATAGGCTAGCTTTGGGGACTTGTAATGGAACTCCACAGCTCCTCCAGCCACGGCTTCCATCCCCAGACTGCGTGCGAAGATACTGGCGCTAGATCACATACTAAATCCGAAGGTTCACAGAACCTGAGTGTACCTATCTGGTCACAGTCAAAGAACTACACGTGACTACCCTACCAATATCCCCAATACTGGCTCTCGAAACCGTGAGGAGCTCGTCTATAATCTACACTTCTATAATCTACCGCACAGTCAGTCTTCATTCGTATAGCGACATGTAGTTCAACCTCGGGCATGACTGGCAGGTCTGCAGACTCCCGACAAAAGAAATCATCAATAATCTCGACGTGATAATGTTGTGGTACTTACCTGATAGATACATCCTTCCTAATATATCCGCAGTCGGGCGTCTTCCCCACTACCAGCGTAAAGCTTCAAGCCAGTCAGTCTTTCGCCAAAGCATTAGATACGGCCTAAATGCATCCCGTACATTTATCTACACAACATACTCCCATCTACTAGAAAAACTCCTCATGACTCTACTCCAGATTTCGATGACTTAGCTCAACGGTTCAACTTTCTGTACGAAATATATCTCTTACTTACAGCCATTCATTCGTTCATTGCCTAAGGTAAGGTTTGATGTCTAGTACGTGCTGGTATTCTCACATGATGGGAGTATGTTTTATACGAGTCTATATCCTACGTTTTAAGATTAATCACCAATCACCAACTACTAACTACTAACCTGGAATAACATCCATTATCATGACAACCCCATCCCTAACGTAGCTCCTACATATCCATCTTTACCTACCTACCTACCCACCTTACAACAAATATTCCCCCCCCCCCCCCCCCAAATCCGAAATAGAATCCCATCATCCCCAAACCACCTTCGTTCATACCGCTTTCCACTAGCAGAGCCATGAAACGTTGTCTCTATTTCCACCGTATTATATGAGAGTTATGAAAGAGTGCTATAAAAGAGTGATATAAGTGTTGCAGAGGGGTATTTGTCCTAGGGTGCCGAGAATGGGGTTTTGGAAAGGCTTTGGTGGAGTGGGATGGCGGAGGGATATGGAGATGGGGTAGGGGTATGGCGTGGCGGAGGGGGATGGGATAGGGATAGGGGTATGGGATGGGGATGGGGATGGGGATGGGATGCAGATGGGGTAGGGGTGTGGGATAGGGGTATGGAGATGGGTGTAAAGTAGGTGAGGTGTGGGAATTGATAGAGGATGGTTGTGGTAAGTGAGAGGAGGAAGGGTGAAAGATGAAATTCTCGAAAGCGGTTTGTATGCATTATGTCATATTACATCTGCTCTAGACTATGAATTCGCTCCTCGAATGTAGAAGTATGGACATGGATAGCCCTCGTCGGCACACTTTCTGCGTGAGGTACATACAACCTTTCCATCACATCACATGTTCATGCCGTCCGTGCTACCAAATGCAAAACGCCTGTATCGGGGATATGGTACAGCTGGATATCTCTGGAACGCCGGCAAGATCCCGTAGATCCCTGCAACTCTCTTCCGTCGCTTCGCTAAAGTTCAATGTCAAGTCTGGTGGAATCCCTTTGGTGTCACGGCCGTTCTCGGGAGTGGTGGTTCTGAGCTCTATCCGTAGATTCGGGGGCGGCCGTGGTGGTTCTGGACCCTATCCGTAGATCCTTCATGTGGCGTGCTCTCTTTCTATCAGATGCCGCGTGGGTCGTGGTTTAGGGATGAGGCTGCTCATAAGGGTTTCGCGTTGTGACGGATTTTTCGTGGGTCATCCTCGTGTTCTAGCTCTCCATCACCGCCGACTGACTTTCCTGACCGGTCTGCTACCGCCTGCGAATGCTTCAGGATCGATATGCCTGAAACCGCTTGATTTTCTTCTACTCTCCCGCCGTACTGGGCTATGTTCTTCAATCACCTCCACAATATCATCCTCAGGCTCCGGTGCAGGTCTTCTTGTTTCTTCGATGATAATAGTCTCCCTCCTACTTTCTCTTCTCGGTGGCGGAGTCCGAGTCCGTTCTCTTTGTACACTCCTCACCTCCATCACCTCACTTGCAGAATGGGTCGAAGGCGGTCGTCGTGGCGACGATCTTCTTGGCGACGATCTGCGTCTGCTAGGAGAGCGGGAGTAGCGACGTGTGACAACTTCTTCTTCGACCACGGAGGATTCGACTTTACCACCTCCTCCGAGGCCGAAGCAGGTGTAGATGAGCCAGAGTATGAGAAGGAAGCCGGCGACGGAGCCAAATACGATTCCGACGACTGTACCGGCTGTGGGACCGGAGTCGAGTCCGGCGTAGTGCGCAGGTATGATTGGAGCTGTGTTGGTGCTCGTACTGGTACTGATGGTGGTGCTAACCGTGGAGCTCGCTGTTGCTGTCGCCGTTATTGTCGTCACTTGTCGGCGGAACAGTGAGGCGAGTGATCGAGGGATAGATTCGAGGGATGGGATCGTCCGTGTAGGAAGGAGGTTGGTTTTCTTGCGAGGGGCAAGTTCGTGTAGAGATGGGAGGAGGGAGCGGAGGGCGAGAGGATGTGGAATCGACGAGAGCACATCAGCGGATGATGGTAGAAGAGGAGGCATGACGCCCAAAATAAATGGTCGTTCGGACTCGATACTGTATGGTTCGCGCAATGTTCACGGTATGTTCCCTGGCTGCGCAACCGCTGGGGGGGTGGTGACCTTTGAGAACGGATTAATCGCTCACTTAGGACCAAGTGTAGAGATGAGGGATGTGGGTCAAACGAGTGACTGAGTGTAATGATGGAGATGTAGGTGAAGACTCAAGTTGTCGATTGCACGAGAGTGGATTCAAAGCAGCATGGTGAGGTTGGGCATCAGCGTTGGTGTCTCTTGGGTGAAAGTCGAATGCCAAGACAATATTGAGGTGGCTGGCCTCGGCTGAACCGCGGAGGGCTGGCGAGTGGCGCTAACCGATAGTTGGAAGTTAATACGGACACGACGGAGTAAGGTAGAATCCCACCTCATCACCAACGCTTTCCCGCATGGTTTTCTGCATGATGTAGACTTTGAATTGCAGGCCTCTGATGCCTTATACACCTTAATCATGCAAGCGAACAGCGTGAGTTCTTTTAGGTGGGAGGCCTCTGCAGCAATAGTGGCCTTCCTGCGATTGAGATGCTGAGCGTGTAGAGTTCTGTTATGAAATGCGACTGCGACACACAAGCAGTTGGATAAAGCAGACCTCCGTGTCTTCGCCTTCAGTGTTTGGTGTATGAACGCAATCAAGCAAACATTGAAAAGACACCCAAGCAATCCATGAAGAGCGAGGCTTATAAGAACTCCACATGTCCAAGGCTAAAGCTTCTCTTGTTTCTTCCTTGTCAGTCTTGAACATCTCAATCAGTGCATCTTCGTCGTTTCGAATAATCCACACCGTTTCATATATAAATATTCAAGGGGTCTACACCTCATCGTCAAAACAATTGATGCCTGTCCCATACGCACGACAGGATCTGAAGATGACAATTTCACAAGTTCATTAGAGTCTGCATGATGAAAATGAAGGCGACAAAGGAACACCTGTCTGCACCACAGACGCATCGAAGTACACGAGGGTGTCATGATCAACACCGTTAGTATTGTGGGTACGTTGAGCGCGCGCGCACTGGTGAAGTGTCAAGTACGCAAACGTCACAAAGGCGCTCCTTTCCTTTGTGTCAACACCTGCCCATTGAACCTAATTCAAAAAGTGCTTCTCGTAATTCCTCCTCCTCCATCTTGCAATTCATCACAGCAGAGATTCTCACCAGGCTAGAAATCTACACAAATCCCTCTTTCACCAACTCTAGATTTATCACAGCAGAACACTCTCACCAAGCTAGAAATCTACATTGCATTCCAAACAACTACCCACACACTTACATTCAACCTATCAGAATGTCCGTCCTCGCCACCCATCTACTCCCAGGATCTAAACGGACTTTCAGCAAGGAGTCTCAAGACTCCATCACCCTTCTCAAGGGCCTCGGTGTCGAAGGAGACCTTCACTGCGGTGAAGAAGACCAGCACGAGTACAATAGGCGACAGGATACCAAAAAAGTAGGAAAAATCCGCAAGAATCTCCGCCAAGTACACCTGATTCAGAGCGAGCTCTATGAGGGAGCGGAATTCCACGGGCTCGACGGCCAGCGCGTGAAACCCGGACAGTTGGGTGAGAATATCACCACTGTCGGTATCGATCTCGGGGCTCTGGGAGAGGGTACGAAGTTATTCTTCGTCGACGAGCAGCCCGTCGAGGAAACTGCAAAGGAAGGAAACGAGAAGCAAAAGATGTCCTTGCCACTCATGGGACATCACATTGGATTCTACATCATCCCAATCGCCCTAGCCCTCCTAGCAATTCTCACATCCAAATCCAACACCATACTATATCTCTCCCTCGCCCTCATCCTCATCCTCTCAACCACCTTCATAATCACCCACCACCTCTCCCCTCACCCCACCCCCCCATCAACAGCACCAATCGTCAAACTCACCGGCCTACGCGTCCCCTGCTCAAAAATCGACGTCTTCAAAAAAGGCCTCAAGGCCAAATGTCAACTCCCAAACGACGGGAACAAACCGGGCATGATAGGCGGGGTTATGGGCGTGGTCGAGAGGGGCGGGGTGGTGAGGCCTGGGATGAAGATTGTGGTCAGGCGGGCGTGGGTGTGGAGGAAGTTGCCGCATGTGTGAATGATTGATGGGGGGTTGGAGGCAGATGTGGGGTTTGATATCAACGGATTCGAATCTTGCCTCTAGATTTTTCTTCTCTTCGTCGATGGATTGTCAGGTTGCGAATATATGGACTGCATCTTCTGATTCGCTCATCCTACGACGTTGATGTCGTGAAGATACTAATCAACAATAAAAACACCACCGCCCCTCAACCCGTGCATTTTAACCACCAACCGGTTGGAATACCCTTTCCCCCGATTGCCATTGGCACGACGACGCTCGCTGCCAATTTGCAGTCAGTGAACCATGATTAAAGTGTGTGACTCACTTGCACATCGACCTTTCTCCATGACCTTGCATCAAGCTACATAAACCCCCAATAATCCCCCATCACCATCCCACCCAACCCAACAATCTCCAAGACCAATAACCTTAGCTATTCTATATCACAATAAAACCAACCCAACCCAATCCATCCCAATCCCAATCCAATCCAATCCAACCCAATCCCAACCCAACCTAATCCAATCCCAAACCCACATAAAACATGCACACTCTTCTTCCACCACCCACCACCAACCATCCTCACATCCCCCACAACCCACATCCCTCACAACCCACATCCCTCCATCCACAACCAAATCATACATAAAACCATAAACCAGAATAGTAGTTGAAAAAAAGAAACGTAATTCACAAGCAATACGATAAAAGCTGGTTGTAGAATCAGCGCTAGATTGATGTTTATTAGATAGAGGAGAATTATTTTGGGGGGTTGGGTGTTGGGTGTTGTATGGTAAGGGAAGGGAAAGGATGGGAAGGGAAGGGAAAGGATGGGAAGGGAAGGAAAGGGAAGGGAAGGGAAGGGAAGGGGAGGGAAGGGAGGGGAAGGGAAGGGAGGGTAAGGGAAGGGAAGATGAGCTATAGAAACTGAGTGACTGAGTGAGTGAGTGAGTGAGTGATTAGCACCAGGAATCTCAGCCACGATGTTTCGTATCGACGTTTCACAGGGCGGGAGTTTTGAGTGGATGGAGCTACAGATCGAACAGAAGCATTTCTCAAATCTGTTCAGGTCATCTACAAGATATCCGAAGGACTTATTGACGGAGGGAGAGAGGTATCGTACAACATTATGCAGCCAAAGTCATGCCATCTATTGAAAGGATCTATGGACGAGGGAGATAGGTATCGTACAACATTACGTCGTCAAAGCCATGTCACAATCATCAATTGCGGTGTCCATTACCGCCGTCACCCGTACCCGTCATGTGCCCATCCCACATACCCGTCGTCGCACCACCGTGGGCATCCTCAAAACCCCCAGGTAGGGGATACCCAGTGCCCGCATCCATTGCTGCGCCCTCGATGGCCGGGCCTCCGAAAAAGAATCCGCCAAAGAGATCGGGCATGAGCGCACCGCCACCGTCCGCCCAGTCCGCATGTGCGTCAAGCCCGAAATTCAGTCCGGTGTCGCTGGTGAACGTTGAATTTTCGTTATTCATCAGAAAGTCAAGGTCGTAGTTATTATCATAACCTGGTGGATCGATGTTGTTGCTGTGCATTGAGGGAGTAGAGGTATGGGACATAGGTCCATACTGTGGTGGCCGTTGGTGCCATTGCTGAGACATCGACGGAGGAAGCGACCCTGTGCTCGTCGACTGCGATGGACTGTCCATGGGGGAAAACGAGGGACGGTGAGCTGCGTATGGAAAGTTCGGTTGGGGTGCATGATATTGTCCTGGCTGATTTCCGGAATTGCGACCGTCTTGAGTCCGCCAAGTTTCTGGAAATAGATCTTTCCAGTTGTCGTCGAATTGTGGTGGTGGTCGAGATGGCGAGGTTGCAACGCTGGGTTTAGGGGGATCCGGGTGCTCGAACTGATGCGACACGACAGGAGATTCGTCTCGTTGGTTGCTGAACCTGACCTGGGAGCCGAAGCCGGTACTGGACATGCACATCTTGATAGTGGCCTTACTCATGCGATCGAAAGCATCGCGGCAGGCTTCGGCCGGTGGGCATTTGTCGATCAAATCGCCGAGGACTGAAGTAGCAGCAAGGACGGTGAAATCGACGTCTTCGAGGGTCTACAGGTGCTTAGCTAATGTCGCTAAGTGCTATCACTGACGGTATGGGTACGTACTAGACGACTGCGTACAGTCGGTGAATGCCATATCGAATATAGGAATGCGATACCTAGATAATTAGAATCTACTAGCTGGTATTTGGCCGAACAAACGTACCGGCCATAAAGAGATGAACTGTGGCAAGATACGTATAATTGACGAGATGTACTCGATGCAATTGTCGATAGAGCTTCAGGACCCTCTGGCCGGCTTCAGCAACCTTGAGGAAGATGTCGTCCTCCTGTTCATAGTTATCTTTGTTCGGCTTCAACGTGTTGTCCACATCATTGTAAGGTCCAGCATCCCCGGCTAGGTCCTGGGGCACGCTCAGAGTCTGTCGATACAGCACGATGACAGCCTGCCAGTAATTGAGCTCGAGGAACTTGACGGAGAATCTCACCGTCGTATCCTGCTGCAGGGGGGCACTCTCCTTCCACTCCCAGAGTCGGCGATCAATGTCCTTGCGCCAAGCATGGAAGGAATCGAAGGGTTGTAGGAAGGGGGATGAGAGGTTCGTGTGCATGTATTGGTTGCTACGCTTTCTGTCCTTCTCATGCACCTTCTGGGCTTGGCGATACTGTAACACCTGGAGGATCTCGGATTGGAGAAGCCGAAGCCGTAGGTAATGGTGCGAGACCCGCTTATAGCTAGGTCCGTTGAAGCTGTGTGAGGGTACCAGGAAGCCATCAGGTGTGATGTCCTTGTCGTCCAACACGCTATACCACTCTGTCGTAATAGCCTGGTCGGTGACCCCAAACGGGCGGCCAACACACGTACCGACGAGGCGGTCGAACGAGTACACGCACCACCAGAGTCTGCGCCGCAGGTCTCGGACCCACTCACGTCGACCCCGTTCTTTTGGGTCGATGCCTGCAGACGACGTGGTGGTCAGAACCTCTGGTGCCCGAAGTGCAATTTTTTGACCAGTCGCTGAGCTAGTACCGTCACCGTCACCGTCACCGTCACCGTCAAGGCCGATACCGTCCTCGTAATGCAGCCCTAGGTCGACACCCAAACGCACGGCAACACCCGTGATATACCATAGGCCAGGTGCAACGGGGCGTAGTAGTGCAAATCCAGCAAGCAGTAAGACCGCCTGCAGTTGCTCGAGACCACTAACAGACCCTTCCGGACGATCCGCGGCAGGCATGGAGCTTAGGAAATTTTCGAGATGTAGTATAGCGGCAGCGTGGTACTCTTCCTGATGCAGGTTAGTCCCACCGCATGTCTACACTTGTCACTGAGACTTACCGGCTGCCTCTGCTGACTGGGCGATTTCTGCTTCTTTTGGTTCGGGGAAGCGGGTTCTTGCTTTGAGGCTGCCGATCCCGTCCCAGCGCTTGGGAAGTGTTTTGTCTGGGAGTCTTCCAATATGGTACCAGCGCCAATGGCGAAAACAATATTCAACATGTAGAGCTCGCGTGACGACCTTCGCTTATCTTTTGCTGCGTAGGCTCTCCCGAAGAGGACCATAAAGTTGGGTCGGTGCAAGATGGGTATCTGCGGGTTGGCGTGCTCGAAATACAAATTCACTAGTCGAAGCCCAAGCTCTCTATCGGGAAATGCTGCCGGCTTGATGTTTGGTTTGGATTGCAAGCCAAAGACAGAATCTCTCATTGTTGGGTCCCCAAGGGCGGCAGCCGACCCTACTGTTCCAGGCTTGCTGCCACGTCCATTCTTGTCGGATGATCCCGGTACCGAGCTCTTCACCGCCGCGAACACCACTCTTGCAAATGAGATACCACTCGTAGACCCCAAAAAGCGCGGGTCTGACGCGCCTTTTACAGTAACCATGCCGATGTTCGAAACGAGCGTGTGTAGGTGATCCGACTCATCATGTTTTTGCTCCCATTCCAAGCCAGAATCACTGCCTGTGTCTGCCCTACCCCGTCTGATCAAGCTGTTTCCCGTGTTCGAGCGGTCAGACGAAGGTGACTGAGCGGCCGAGGGGTCCGCAACTGGCTTCGCGCCATGGTCGAATTGGCTGGAAGGTGCATATTGGATGCCATGCTCGCCGAGCAGCTCCTCGAGGTACCTCACACGACTTTCAAGGTAGTAGACGTATGTGCGGGGAATCTCTCGCTTGGTGATAGGATCAAATCCAACACACTTGACCCCCGCCTTCTCGCATGATGTGCACGCCGGGAGGCTTTGATCGCATCGATTCTTCCGAAGTCGGCACCGGTTGCAAGCTGATACATTGCGAAAGGACGAGCTGTTGCTGCCGACTGCTGGCGTCGAAGTGTTGGAGAGGGTTGAGGTCTGAGAGACGAGGGAAGGAAGAGCTTGGTAGTCGGAAGCTGGGGGATCTTCGGCCGATAGCCGGGCCCGCTTGTGTTTGGAGGAAGTCATGGCTTGGCTAGAACAAGGGCGATCTTGCCAGTGCGAAGGAGAAAACACCATCCCCATTTCCGCGACATGACTGATGATGATATGGGTGTCATCGTCAAGATGAAGCTGCAAAGGTAGGGTCCCACTGGACCAGATATCTAGCTGGAAAATCGACGATCTTGCCGTGCGCCCAATTTTCTAGTCACCTTCCGTGCAGCATCTTAAGGCATGGTATGGCAGCCAAGGGCCGGGCAGCAGGCGAAGGTCGAGTCAGCCTTGCCTTATCATCGCCCTATCAAAACCTGCTCCTTTGCCTTGACAAATCTTCCGCCCTGTAGGAGCAGGTAAGCGGGCTGGCATCCTCGACTTATCATCTCACACGCGGCGAAACCACATATTCTATGTGCGCATGTTGGAAGACGTTGCGAACAGGAGGGGTCCCCCAAATGTCGATTGCAGGCGAGAGCGCTCTAATCTATAAGGGGTATACGCATCCTCAAGCGTATGCAAGCACATGAAAGCAGAATACAAAGATCCTCCTAGCCCTGTTGTGCTCAGTAGCTCCTCCCAATGTATGTCGTAAGACCCAAGTCTATCGATCCCGTTGCAATGCTACAATCACCCAAGGAAAGTGAAAGAGAAATAAAATCCAGTAGACAAGAATAGAAAGGTCGTAATTTTCGTCTCGGATCTGGAGGCCATGGAGAGATTGAACCCACGCGTTCCAGCCGAGTGGATGGTCGAGATATTATAAGGAATTATAAGCTAGCTGATGGCTACCTTTGAATCGATTTTGCGTATGCGAGGTTCATTCCCTTCGTAGACTTTGGGCAAGTTGCCAGCGGCGTTGATGGCTGCATCAATCACTCGGGGGTCGATCAATGTCTCTCCGGTTATTGGCTCCTCGTCCGTGCGGTTCGGCTGATCCATCCTCCCATTACCCTCCTCCAGCCACAAGCTCTCGATGGCTCCAATCAAACAGACAGTGCCACTAGCCCACCATGCCAGGCCAGTGGAGCCAAATTTCAAGCCCCAAGCGTGCAGGATTCCAGTCGCCGTGGGTCCGCATGCACGAGCAAGGCTGGCAGTAGACGCTGAGACACCGTTGATGACCCCAAGAACCAGTAACGAAGGCGCTGAGTTGGTGAGAAGGATTGCATTGGACGGAAAGGCCAGCACTTGTGCCGTTATTTTCCATAGAAGGCAGAAGTATACCCCAGGCAGTCGGAGTGATTGAGGCAATAGGACTAAATAAGGCACTAAGAGGTAGAGCAAGGGCCAGGTGAACAGGACGAACCGGAATGTCTTCAACGTTCCGAATTTGCTGGCGGCAAGAGGGAAAAGGAAGACCTGAGCCATCATAGAATAGACGCCTTGCACCGAGAGCATGAACCCAATGGTCCTCGTCGGAAAGGCGAAGCCGCCGGTAAATTTGAAAGGCAAGGAGACTGGCGCATGAGACATTGGCTCACTTAGAAAGACAGGCATGAGCTGATCAAAAGATATGGAGTGACTGTGCATGCGTAAGCATATGTCATCATCCATCTTTGGCGATGAACAGCTTACTATGCCAAAAGACCGAAGCCGGCGATGTTCAAGATCACTTGTCTTGTGAAAATCTTCTTGACACCTCGCGTCCCGGCCTCGGTATGTCGTCGACCAGTGGATTCTAAGTCGGCAGGTACAACCATTGGGGACTGAGACCGGCTCGAGGGCTGACGAGGCGATCCTTCGGTAGTGCGATAGCCTGGCGGTGCCTCGTCCTCATCCTCAAGCGCAATATCGAGGCCTTCGATGTTAGTTTCGTGAACTTTCATGTAAGCGATTGGTTCTAGCCTGCTGTGGAATCGGCGAAGCAACCATCTCCCAGCCTCAAGCCCAACGTCATGCCGATGCTTCTTGCTATCATGAGTCTCTTCTAAGAAGAGAACCCCGATTACCACACCAATCGCAAGCACCATAGCACAGACCAGGTTGGGAAGTAGGTACGGAAATTGGTTAAACAGAGTCCCCGGAGGAAACAAGGATGGGAAGCTCTTGCTAGGTTGAGCTAAAGCACCTCCAAGCGCCGGACCTAAGATCGACCTTGATGTCCAATGTTAGCATCAGCGGCTTCCTTAGGGTTAGCAAGGCTTACCCAAGACACCAGACGAAGGGCATGATTGAGTACGCTCGAGCTATTGCATGTCAGTCTAGGGGTACTCTTCATGGCGTTGATCTACGCACGCTGGTGTTCTTTGATGGTAACGATTTCCGCCACTGTCGTTTGCAATACTCCCATATTGCTGAGTACCCTGGTAAGTGACATATCTAGATGAGGGTTTGAATCTAGTTGACACTCACCCATTGAGCAATCCTCCCAGCGCTCGTCCCAGTAGGGCGATGGGTAAGCTGGACGCAAAGCCAAACACCAGCATGCTTAGTGCGGTCCCAGCCAATCCCGTAAGAAGGACAGGCTTCCGTCCTATCCTGTCACTTATTCGGCCCCACGCCACACCTGATGAGAATTCTGCAAGGGCGAAGGCCGAAGTCACCAAGCCAACGTAGACTGCGATCTGGCGGGTGTCGGAAGTGATGTCGAAATCTAGGATCATGTAGTAGACGTAGGGGAAGATGGACATGAAGGCGATTGGTTCGCAAATTCGGACTAGCGCTACAGGAGAGAGAGTCAGTCAACACTCGCTTGATATATGGACTTTGAGTAGCAATTGCCGGACCCTCAAAGGCAGACGCTCGAGTCGTTGGTGAACGACAGTGGTGGGTTTTGGGGAGTGTTGATTGGAGCAACGTACCAAGAATGAATAATTGCTGAGAGGGGAATGGAGCAGTGGTGGCGCCGAGGGCATGTTGGCGCCAGCGAGGTGGTGTTGGTAGCCGCATAGTCTCGTAAGGACTTCAGGTTCGGTATGATGAGGGAAGAATGACGGGTTGATGTGGTGACATGAGGTTGCTTGTCAAGGAGATGAATCTCAAGCCACGAGTTGCGGGAGAAGAAATAAGAGTTGGCTTGAAGGGATCTATGAGAATTTAAGTGTGACAACTGCACGTCAGTTACCTTCAAACAGGCCGATCATTTGGCCTTTATCCTTACTAGAACCCAGCAGGATGGGTAAGCTAGCAGGGAGGTTAACAGACAAGATCTGGGACTTAGTGGTAGCAGCAAAGCTATTGAAGATTTGGAAACAGACAGAGAGAGAGCCATATCGTTTGTGATATAGCAAATTACGGGGAAGTGCAGGGAGAAGAGGACGGATGAGAGGCCGAAAGTCAATGCCTTTCTCTTCGATTTTCTTCCGCATGAAAGGCTAGGGTGAGATCAGAAGATGATTCGTAGCAGACAGTGAGCCATGCATCTGGGCAGGAAGGCAGCAGGAATGGCGGTGGAAAGCTGGTGGGCTTGTCGGGGGGATTGCAGCAAGGCGAGCTTCGCAAAGAGCCAAAGACCCCAGTCAAGACCTTAGATCCCGTGAGCAGTCAACGATCGATCCTCCTGCAGCTAGGCAATTTGGCAGTGGGGGATCCCTGTCGTGGCGATGGCAGGCGTTGCACATGGAGCGTGGCTAACCTTGATTGTTCCATGAGGATGAGGGCGAAGGAAAGGAGGAAGTGAAAGGGAACAATGGAGAAACGTTGGATGGCATCTGCAGGGGGCCGTAGTTTTGACACTAGTCGGGGCGCTTGGCAGGACGCTTGTGTCGGGGCAGGACTAGCGTGACCTTCTAGTGGGAAACGGATTACCGGGACTCGCTTCAGGGACATTATCAACGATCACTGCCATTCCTGGGAGGAATCCCCAATACTGTGGTAGATCCCTGCCCGCACGCTTTCCGGGGAGTCGGGTCCGTCTGCTCTCTGGCCCTGGTCGGGGGATCAGGCGTAACCCTTTTCGGTCCCCATCGAAAAACGTTTGTAAAAGGGGGGGCCTCGCGGTGGCAGGATTTACCGATAGGGAGCGCCTTTGCACCAGCCTGAGGTCATCATAGAGTATAGTATGTCAAAAGTAGGCATAATAAGGCGCGGCGATAGTGATACCTCACTTCGGTGAATTGGTGTTTCATTTGATCCTGACCTTGATACGTGGCCCTCCTACGCATTCGGACAGCGTTTGGTCTTGTCAGCGATTGGACCCCACTCCGAATAGCGGTCAAGCAAAGTGGAGGCTGGCCCATGTCACCGTGTCACATCTGACACGTTATATATTGGGATTTGGAGGACTCGTCGCCAAGAGAAAGAATGGAAGTTTATTGATGCCAGTCGCCCCGGTCCTTCAGAAACGCCATTGGGCTGTCACACAACGTGGCCCATCAGGGATGCGCCGAAGTCTATTGCATTAGGGTTCATCACCCGGAAGCCGCCATCAGTCATGTGAGCGCCCTCTTTTGGCGACGACGGCACTACTACATACTATAGTACTTACTACTTGCTACTAGTCGGCGGAGTACTACTGCGCATTTCCAGACCGCCGCCTTCCTCTCACTCTCCCATATCAAGGCTCAGTGGCCAATCGACTCCATTTCAGGATGAGGGGATCCTAGTGTACCCAAAGGCAATTCATCCACCTGTACTACAGTACTGCCCATACGGAGTATGCCGACCCCTAACATCCACATTGGGGCTAGCGATATAATCGTATGGGCAAATCCGCTGTGTCGTGTTAGGTTGTTCATCGTCGTCCGAAACATCCCACGTTCAGCCTCGAGGCACTATGATGGTGATCATGCCCATCCCATGCTTGTCACCTTTGCATGATGCAGACCACACGGCATGTCGCAAGGATAATATGCACCATAGAACAGCTAAGGGGAAACCCAACTGGACGGGCGATGAATGGCCTTGTATCATTCGTTGTCCTACCATTCCTCTCAAAGGGAGCCCGCGGCTAGATGATCTCTACCAGCATCCCGAGCATCCTCCGGTGGCCTTGCCCGCCTTGCTACTCGTCGTTGTTGGCGTACTCGACCTCATTGCTTATCTTTCAGGCAGATAAACACTGCTACTTACAATACCTAGCTGAGACCGACGCCACGGCAATCCTTCAGCCTTGCGGAGATAGAACAAGGCGTCTAGCCACTTTAGATGAGCGTGGTGCGGTAATCTCTCGAGCTAACAGCGCTAATATCCTATCCGTAATTCCCGATTCCGTTCGTACATGACTGCTTTCATCTGCCGTCTAATCATCGGACACAGTATAATTCAATGACGAGATGGTGCACAGCTCATGGGTACGCTCGGAAGTCGAGAAGATGGCTGCATATGCTATCCTTGGATGGTACTCAACCGATGCCACCGGCACTTCAATTGTGCAGACTTGCATCTGCACACACTCGAAGTGAGGTAGCTGTCAAAGCTTTACAAAGGTCTTGCGGACCGGACTGGTTGACCGACCAATTCTCTTGGGGACTTCCGTAGGTCTGCAGCTGATCATTACCGCATATTACACCGCAGCAAACCACGCAAACCGGTCAAATTGCAAGAGATGCCTAGGCCCCGCTGCAGCATGCAGGCGCTTTGAACATCTGGCGCAAATATAATCCGATGTGCATACTCAACTACGGTAGTTGAGCCTACAGCTACGACATCAGTACCTCAGGTAAGCCACTCCTTGGCCAGTGAACGATCATCAGTCGACGGAGCAGCTTACGGACGCGCTTGAGCACCCACGCACATCTGAAGTAGGTTCAGCCGTATTCAGAGACTATGGTAATATCATACGCAGAGACTCCTCCCCAATCCTTACATCTCCTGGCGAGGCGCTGTCCCATTCGGGGAGTCGAGACTCGAATCACCCAGCAGCGTTGTTCCCGTAGCCCATTTGCTTGGCCAAGCCACCGCCACGCACTCGAATACACCGCAGAAATCCTGCGATCTCACTTTGTGATCCTTTACGCTCCGATTGGGGCATCGCCCAATAGGGTTCCTGCATTGAGGTACCGAGCGCTCAAGGACAGAATCACTAATTGCCAACTTTCATGCACTTGGGATATCGTCCGAGCGTTCCGAATACATCCAGCATTGCCTTGCTATTACGATCATGCAAAAATCATCATTCTCGGACAACTCGCAAGTCTAGGGACTCTTCTGACGGAACGACTCCAATCATGATCATACAATCTCGCCAGAATAGGATGGTGGTCTCACCTGGGCCTCCGTAAGCCTCCGCGGAAGCACACGCCAAAACTATATCTCAAGGCCCAGCATGCAACGAGCTATAAACCTAATGTCTTCACGAGTATCCCATGTCCTAGCAACTTTGGCACTCGTCTCGGCTGTGCCTCGGTAGAAACCCTTGAAACGGGTGCTTTGCCCAGACATGGGATATATGGCCTGTCAGCTACGGGAATATCGAATCCTGTCAAGGCCATCTATACATCCAGACCCACCCAGTCGGTTGTGTCATTCTGTACCCACCTCCTCGTAACCTCCTAACCAACCAAGCACCTCCGAATAGCCTCACCATCTCTCTGTTTTGGCCCAACCATACGTGGATGCGCTCAAGGCCATTGAAAGAGCAACAATAATCCCTTGATAGTTTAGGTAAGCCTTCATCATCAATGCTGAAATCGAGCCTGTCTCAGGTCTCTCGATGATCGAGATCACAAGCATGAGCACCTTTAGAAAGTCGCACTACGAAATTAATACTAGAAAGAACTGACATTGTTAACGCACGAGTCCTGCTCCCCATAATCTTCCAAAACAGATAATACAACTTCCTTTCCCACAAGCCCTTCCTTCATCACCCCAATCCCCAACGCGATCCGCCTTCCTCTTCCCACATCCAAATCAAACCTCACAGAACCACCATCAATCACATATATTCGAGAACAATCGTGCGTCATAAGCTCAGTCATATCTTCCAAAAAAATCCATCACCTCTAAATAAAAATTCTCCCAAAGAAAAAACCCCCCAAAAAGAATTGAAGACCTCAGGATCGAATGACCGACTCTACAGAGTAGCGTGATCACACTGACACAACAGTTGATCTAGACATATTCTCGCCTCTTTCCGGGAAATTGAATAACCTAATGTTTCCGAGAAGGAACCCGATCGGGGGTCGAACCGAATCGATCTCAACACCGGAATGGGAAGTGACATCTTCGATCAACCTTTTACCGGATGATGCAGCAAGCTTGCCACTAGGCCATTCCACCTGTTGGCCCGTTGGAGAGGTAGGGCTTATTTCGGTATGTACATTTCTTGACGCACAGACATTATTCTCGGTGGCAAGGAGAACTCCCTTCCCATTCAATTCGACCTAGCCTGTTTTCTGGGGAGTACCTCCCTTCCATACCGCACGCGTCGACTACGAAATTCCAACTAGCCTTCTCCCCATCCTAAAACCTCCAACCCCAAACGCGTCGCTCACTGCTGAGCCCGAGTCTTCCTCTACCATCTTCACTCATAAACACTACCTACATAACAGTCCGATCCCATCATCCCATCATCACCAAAACGCTACAGTCTTCAGACATACACCCACACACAAGTCGAAATCGCACTGAAGCATCTATCCTAGGTAAATCGGTCGAGGGACGGACAACCTGATAATTCTCTCATTGATTGGGCTCACTTATTACGAGTACACAGTGTGCTACACCCTCTACTTCTAGCAACGATATTGATAATCACCATCCACGGACCCGAACCCCTTTTTCGCAGACATGAGAAACGAGATGTTCTTGTGCAAAAGGCTGGAATGCAAAGACACGTTCTTGTGCAGAAGGCTGGAATGTAAAGGTACTACCACTGCCACTGCCACTATATTAGGTACATATGGTGATATAGCGATACAGCGATGATCGTATTTCTCGCACTCACTGAAGTGTGGTATCTAAGTATGTATGTATGTATGTACCTTACCTTACCTACCGGATCATACATCGCCATCAACCATACACACGCTCTTTAACTTAGTAAATCTTCAAGATCACGTATCGCCGAGTCAACTACAACAAATAAATCTGTACATCATCTATCCGGCACATACATCCTCGTGAGCTTTTCGGATAATGTATATACGAACTGCTGTACTTCTATGATCCGATATCCACTTCCTCACCCTTGACAGCATCAGATTCCAGATCCTCTCCCCTCACCCTATGAGTACCCCCATTAATCTCCGCATTTCCTAACCTCACACCGCCTACATCATCGTCATCATCCTCCTCCTCGTCGTCAACATCACCATCCATCTCATCCTTCCCATCCCCCTCCAAAGCCGCCGCCGCGGACACCACATCCCCATCCCCACCCCCACCACCCCCCCTCTTAACCCCCTGCTCCCTCCCCCCCGTCCGAAACCGATCCTTCGAATGATCCTGCAACGGCGTATCCTCACCATACAACCTCAACAGCATCGCCTTCCGATCCTCCTTCCCCAACATCAGATTCAACGAATGCAAGCTCCGCCACAGCGGCAGCACCATCCGCTCCCCGAACCCATCTTCGCCCTCCCCCGTCGTCGTCTCGACCCGGAGGACACAACAGCCCATCCCGATCCCGAGCACCCGTTCGCCAATCTCCCCCAGCCCCATCCACCCCTCGCCGTCGACCCTCGGAAACATCTCCACCAGCAGCGTCCGGAGCGTGTTCCGGCTCGTCAACCTTACGACGCGACGGTCTCCGACCCACGCTTCGAGGACGGGGAGGCCTTCGCTCTGGATGCGCCAGCGGCAAACGTCGGCGGCCTGCACGTCTTGCTTGACGAACATCTTGACGCCGCAGTGGACGAACTTGATGCCGCTGTTGGCGTTGGCTTCGAGGATGTCGCGCGCGAGGGCGGAGGTGTAGTAGATTGTTTTGGCGGGGTGGCCGAGGGCGTTGCGGACCATGAAGCGGTTGCGGGGAAATCGGGGGGAGAGGTCGTAGAAGGCGTAGATGGATTGGAGATCTTCTTGGTTGGGATCTATGTACTTGAAAGGTTCCTCGTAGGGTTGTTTGTTTTTCTTGGGGTCCTGGGAGCCGTTTAGCGGAGGTGGAGATGGAAGGGTCTTGATGGTTTCGGGACGACTGGCTTCGAGCTGAGCGCCGGGCGGTGGCGGCCAGTGGATTTGACGATCCTCTTCGCCTTGCGGTGCTGCTTCGTCCACTTCTTCCCTGAACTTTGGGCGCTTGGTCGACGCTGCTGCGTCGGCTTCTTCGTCAAGTTCTCTCTTGGCAGCGGTGGCGCCGGAGTTGGGTGCGTTCTCCTTGTTTTGTCGAGCTGCTGCTGTAGTACCTTCGGCGTCGTTTATTTCCATTGGTGGCGCAACGTCGTCCAGAGCGTCGATCTTCTCAATCGGATTTGTTCCCACGGTAGGCTGAGCTTCTATGGCATTGACTACATCAACTATGGATGTATGCAGGTCCACTTGCTTAGGCTCTGCCTCTGGTCGTGCCTTAATCTCGGTCTTCTTTTCGAGGACTGTGATGAAGAATGCGCCAGTATCCTGCATATGGCCGTATACTCGCATGCAACGATCAAGAGGAATACTGTTGTGAGGATTGTTTGGTGGAAACATCTGTTCAGACATCCTGCCAAAACCGTCTTCGCCATGTTTGGCCTTCTCCTCCTCTACGGATGCCCAAGTTGGCCACATTCTGCCTTGCTTGTCCATCACTTTCCAGCTGGTCAAGCCTTGCCGTCTTTTTAATTGAGGCAATGCACTACTGCAATCTACCACGTCCACTTTCGATAGGCCACCACATCGATCGATTGCGGCTGCAATGACTGCCTCGTTTTCCACAGGGTTCATGCTGCAAGTTGAATATACAACTCGTCCACCCACTTTGAGCATCTGCAGCGCCCGAACTAAGATCCGGAGTTGCGTGACGAAAAGGCCGAGTGCATTGCCAGGTGTCCAATCCTTCCAAACGTTTGCGTTCTTTCGACAAGTTCCGTCGCCAGAACAAGGCACATCTGATAGGATGCGGTCGAATTTTAGATATCTTGCATTGGGTGTAGGACCTCCCTGAGTAGACTTAGATGGTAATTTGATGGATGGGAACATGGTGGCATCATGATTGGTAACAATTAGGTTTGGCGAATTCAGTCGTTTCATTTGATGTATGAGCATGTGCGATCGCTTATAATCAGCGTCATTGGCTATTAGAAGACCACTCGATCTCCCATCGTCGGACCAGTCTCCATTTGCTTCCTCTTCTTTAATTTGCTCCTCTGTCAACTGACCGTCCGGGCTCACTGCGCGGCCCTCCTCTTCCTTTATCTTGCGGATAACCTTTCGCATCCGGGCTTCTTCACCCCCATGAACCATTTCGATGAGTTGAGCAGCCTTGCTACCAGGAGCAGCGCACAAGTCCAGAACTGTCATCCCAGGCCTCACATCCATAAGTAGTGGAGGGATCATGCTGACCACCTCCTGCCGGCTAATATTGCCGACGGTTGTTTCTGACACCAAGAACTGCTGGAACTCCTTAAAAGGCGGAAACTTGCGGACGATTTGTTTGGGCGTAGTCATCTGCCATGCCAATTGGTCTGGGAACCATGGGATAGCGTTGGGCGGAGTGACTAGCTCACCATTGTACTCTATAGAGGTTATTTGCGGGATGTATCGATCCTTGAGCAGCTGCTGCACTGGAAGTGCTTGCCTGTAGGCACTGTAAATTTATGGGACATGTTCCTAGGCAGGCTGTCATACCCTTTCGACCCAGTAAAGCGAAAACTGTTGGGTAATTCTCGCCGTATAGCTGTCCAGAATTCTTCTCGCTCTGCGCTTTCGACCAGACCAAGCTCATTATAATACTTCTCAAACAGCTCATTCGACTTCGGCACCTCGGTGTAGTCTGTGCGAATTGAGCGCTGACCACCTCCTCGACCATTGCCTCGACCACCACGTCCGCCCCCTCGTCCAGCTCCGCGACCCTGGAGGGGAAGTCAGTATGCCGGCCGTGAACAGAAGGCTTGGACGTACTGACTCTACTGATTCCACGTTTACCCATAATTACCTGCTAAAGTGCGTTAGGAATAGGAGATGACCTACCCAATAATGAGCTCAGCTTATTGGGTTCGAGCTCTGAAGTTTGAGACCTCGGCTGGCTCGGCTGTTCTACGGTTGAGTACGCAAAAACAAGTGCTTAGAGGATTCGCTTTCTCGCAATTGTGATATTCACAATCGATCATTGTGTTGACTGATAGAGCTCACAACTCAATTGCAAATTCACTATGATTGCATACGGCCATAATGATAATCTGAAAGGTGGAATAAACCTTGGGCCTCGACATGCATGCCTGTGGGCTTCTCGTGAACACGAACTGCACGGCTGTCAGTTCTCAGGAGCTTCCCCGATTCAAAAATCATTATCAATGGCATCGGACATTTAGTGATCAACTTTCGTCGATGGGTTGAGCAACGCGAACTTTGCCGCTAAATTCGGTTATGCCCTGGCATACAAATTGTTCCTCAAAATAACGTGGAGATTCCGTACCAATTGAGTACAGAATTTCGAAAGCTGTGCGTTGGTGAGAAGCTCACATCTACTAAGCTTTCATACGAAATGTGAATATTTGTTATGATAGTATATTGCGGCTCATATCGATCAATTGGAGCTTCAGTAAATGCTGATTTGCTTTCATTTACGTATAATACGACATCCCTCTCTTCTTTTGCAATGTGTTTCCATGCCTTTTGATACGGTCACGTGCACTGGTAGAATATATAATTTAGAGACCTCGGGCCGGTCTCCGTCACCCCGCACGAGGTTGATGCAATTCACCTCTGTGCTTTGATGTATTCTGTGTTGTCAAACCCTCAAAGCACTAATCCATCCTATATTGAAAGACAAACTAAGTGACCCATGATGGCGCCTCCCACAGCAACGACTACTATAGGGCAGTCTAATGGAAACCATCGTCCTTCTGTCATGGCGCCTCTCGAGCCTGGATTGAGCGACTCGCAAGCCAAGGTGCAGATGCCAAAGTTCCCAGAACCCGATACTTTCACAGATAAATATGAGGAGCGCGAATACCTCAAAGGTCGCCTCGCGGCTGCTTTCCGCATATTTGGCAAATACGGCTTCGACGAAGGAGTTGCTGGACATATCACGTTGCGGGATCCAGTCGACCCTACAACTTTTTGGGTGAACCCTTTTGGTGTGGCCTTCTCATTGATGAAGAGAAGTGACTTGATACAAGTAGACCACCGAGGGAAGATCATTGGTGGTGGAAATGTGAAGTTGCTGAATGCAGCCGCTTTCATGATTCATGGAGCGGTCCATGAAGCCAGACCAGATGTGATGTGTGCGGCGCACAGCCACAGTATATATGGCCGGACTTTTTGTACTCTGGGTCGGAAGTTGGATTTCATCACGCAGGATTCTTGCGCTTTTCATGATGTGCGGCCCCCAGCTGCTGGAGTGTGACGTTACTAATGGCTACCTTAGGACCTTGTACTCTACTCTTCCTTCAACGGCATCGTCCTTGCCGATAAAGAGGGCAAAGCGATCGCACGCACACTGGGGAACAAGAAGGCGGCACTGCTACAAAATCACGGGCTCCTGACCGTTGGTGAGACCATTGAAGCAGCAGTCTTCTGGTTCATGAGCCTTGAAAAATGTTGTCATGCTCAATTAATGGCCGACGCAGCGGCCGGTGGTCGCGGCCATGAGACGATCAAAATCAATGACGACGATGCGGCTTCTACATGTAGGTGTCTTCGAGCCCAGCTCCTCTTACTTTTTCAATGCTGGAGTCTCCAGCCGTACCTTGGGAATAGTGGTTCCTACAGCACGTTTTATAACATCAAATTCCTGGAGATGCAATCGCTGACTGTGGAATTATCATCAGACAAGACTATCGGCACTCCAGTCGCTGGATGGTTTAGTGCAAAACCCACGTTCGATGTGATTGAAAAGGAGTGTGGTGGAGACTACCTTCAATAAGACTCTTTGTGCTTGGGATTGGTCTTAGGGTTGGACTCTGGAACTCATGAGCGCCATGTGGTCATTGTGCTCTGTAAAGCGGACTTTTCGACTTGTATGACGACTTGTATGTACAAAGCCTGCATGTCGTCCCACACTATCCTCACTTTCGATGAAGTAATATTAACGGGTGGCCTTAGGAACCTCCCAGCACAGCACCGGAATTTAACCCCATGGTCGAAGTCCTCAAGTCTGGAAGTCTCTGTAAAAGCTGCGGTGTCCTTGGTGCGTACCCCAGAAAGATGTTAAAGCCACTACCTTTCTTCCTTACGAAATGGCTACTTTAGGAGTCTAAGCCTTGCAGGATTGCTTATCATCTGGCATTTACAAATCGAGGAATTAAGGAATATGTGCTGAATCACGCTGCTATGTCTTTATGAAAATTGAACAACAGCATTGAGGATGTCGCCTCTAAATTTCAGCTTATCCGGGAAACGACCGACAAGACTCAGTCGTGTAGTCCCACCATTGTGCTACTTCCAATTCATATCTGCTATGCATAGTGACCAATACGGCCAAGTACTCGAATGCAGTACAGGTTACTCCTATGACCTGGTAAAGAACCTGATGGACACCTCGCCGTGATGAATTCAGAGCACTACACATTTCATATTCTTCAAAATACGATCTGAGGACGTTGTTAGATTGTGACATATACCAAACCGCCACAGGCAATGCCGCTATTCCGAAGGCTATTTGACAGGAAGCGGTAAGCGTCTCACACGCAAATATGATGAACCAGGGACAGACGTTTGAGTTGATAACCGAGTAATTGGGGTCTTATTGTCATTTCCATATGCGTTGCTTTTGCAATATGTGCAGCTACTGTTTGGCATACATATTTCTACCAGACTCCTTCAATCTTCCAAGAGCCATTTCCCTCATGCGATCCTGGCCCTTCGCTGTGCTAAATTCCTACAGCAACTTAATCCAGCTTTCTTCCTTCCTCCGACGTCCATTCCCAGGAATCTCTCTGAAAGCTCCACAATTCTCACACGTGATGGGTGGTCCATGCGCTAGGTCTCTGCCACAGCGGCCGCAATGGAAGATGTGCGCTTCTTTCTTGCCAGGTAGTGGCTCTGGATAGACGGACAGGTATGGTTTGGCGTTTTTGGTAGGTATCACGGGTTGGGAGTCTTGAGAGGCGGTCGCGCGGCCCATACTTGTTCCGTGGAAAGTCGTTGATTTGGAGTGGTTGGGGTGGGCTTGCGTGTTAGAATATGTGCGTGTTGGGCTCAGAGTCACCGGAAAGAAGAGATATATATATGTAGCGAATGACGTTCTTTGGGAGATGGAATGCAAGGGTCATTATTACTTATCTTAACATCGGAATGTTGGACAATCCTCGGGGAGATTGCTTGTGGCTTTGTCCATAATCGCTAATATTGGAGCTTTTGTCGAGGGTTGTTTTCACGCACAAGGGTACCTACCTTATGTCGGTGGACAAAGAAGCATGCAGCAACGCTTTCCGACTGGACGTATGCCTTTGCTGACGAAAGGTGTATGAGGATACATTGTTGGCGCCATCGAGGAGCGTAGGGTATGAACTTCGTTTTGTTGGTGACGTCCAGTGGGAGCTATGTCTATGGCGAAAGATATCACACCTGATCAAACAAGAGGTCGAAAACTATGTGATAGATAAAGGCTGCTTGCGCTTAGGGACGCCTGCTCCACGGCATTGCTCTTAAGATAGATTCTCCATTGAATTTTACTCGTATGTGTCATGCAATGATCATCGTGACCTTGCAGAGAGTAGCAAGCCTTTACTTGAATACTAACAATGGGCAGTGGCACTCATCTTTGGGCGCAGAGTATTGTGAACAATGATGGCTGCTGCTGATAGCGAATCATCTACAAGTGCTGGTCGCGTATCTTTGAGACCATCGCGTGGGGCTAATAGGTACTCAGGTTTCATGCTGTAGTCTGTAGAGAAATTATACAAGAATCTCCATATCTATGAAGTATGTGCAACGAAAACCGGTGGGAAAAGGGATAGAATGGAGGATCGACCAAGGCACTAGCACTGATCGGGAAACGCGCCATCTGAATCGTGGAAAAAGTTTTGGTCCTGTCATCACTACTATCAAAGATCAGAAGCTGTGTACAGTGAATATATACAGAACTGTACACTCTGATGTCCAAGAAGAACCCTCACAGCTGATGCCCGAATCAAACCCTCAATCGACATACTTACAAGCTGATGTTCAACATCTTACGAAGAGGTCCTGCCTCTGCTACAACATCATTACTTGCGACTACCTTTTGTTCACAATGTGCTCGGACAGTCCGCCTTCGAGGTGGGCCGCAACTCAAGCTTGCACCTCGAATATACCTTCCACTCGCAGCTAGATTGTCTGGCACGTCGCCACAATTGAGAAAACCTTTTGCCGCCGGCGCAGCATACAGCGAAGTGGAGCAAGATGATTTTGCAGAAGAACCTCTGGCGGAGGCTCAAACTGGTCAAGCCGCGAAACAGGCGCCGGTTACGAAGTTCAAAGACCTGGCAGAGCGAGGCCTGGTATGCCAGACAGTGGTTGACACACTGACAAGGGACATGGGCCTTGAGACCATGACCCAGGTACAGAGCTTGACCCTCAATGAGTCACTCAAGGGCACAGATGTGTAAGCAATGCTACATATATCACTGGACTGTGGGGACAATTGTTGCTGACTTTGCCGATAGACTAGCCCAAGCACGAACTGGGACTGGAAAAACTCTCGCTTTTCTTATCCCAGTTCTACAGAACATCATTAATGTGGACCCGCAACTGGAGCACCCAAGTGCCCGTCGTACAGGCTCCGCTAGTGATATCAGAGCCATCATCATTTCCCCTACAAGAGAGTTGGCAGAACAGATTGCGGTGGAAGCCAAGAAAGTATCAAGGAAGACAGGTGTGATTGTCCAAACTGCTGTCGGAGGATCCCAGAAGTCGGAAGGACTACGAAGGATTAAGAATGAGGGCTGCCATATCCTGGTTGGGACTCCGGGCCGCTTGAACGATATACTATCAGACCAGTATAGCCAAGTTCGAGCGCCAAATCTCAGTGCTTTCATCTTAGACGAGGCTGATCGACTCCTTGACCAAGGCTTTGCACCTGAAATCAAAGCCATACAAGATCTCCTGCCCGACAGAAGAGAGAGGGACCGACAGACACTCCTTTACTCCGCCACCGTACCTCGTGAAGTTATGCAGGTCGTTCGGAAAATAATGAAGCCGGACTTCCAATACGTCCGTACCGTGCAAGAAGGCGAGCCACAGACCCATGAGAAAGTTCCCCAGAAGATGGTCAACGTTGGGGGCTTCGAAAATATTATGCCAGCGTTGGTGGAATTATGCAAGCGAGAGATCAATGGAGGAGCAGCAACTACAGACTCGCCGGAGCGACCGTTCAAGGCCATTGTCTATTTTGGCGCAACGGCCGACGTCATACTTGCATCCGCTGTGCTTCAAAATCTTAATACCCCAGGTCGAACCCCTTCGAGCTCGCCTCCTCTCCACCCTGCCAAGATCATCGAGATTCATGCACGACTCTCGCAATATCAGCGAACGAGAGCAGCAGACAACTTTAGGCGTGCAAAATGCGGCATCATGCTATCCTCCGATGTAACCGCTCGAGGAATGGACTTTCCCAATGTCACACATGTTATCCAGATTGGCATTCCACCATCACAAGAACAATACGTTCATCGGATAGGTCGCACAGCCCGCGGAGACAAAACAGGCGAGGGCTGGATCATGATCACTAATCTCGAATCACGGGAAATACGGCTCAAACTATCAAACATGCCATTAGAACAAGACAATTCTCTTGAGACTGCCAAGGTAGATATGAGGAAGGATGCTCAGCTGCCTGAAGGTACCGCCCAGACCCTGACCCAGGTGCAGGAGGCGATAAAGATGGCACCTCGTAGCATGAAAGTTGCCGCGTACGGGGCCTCTCTAGGTATTTATTCTTGGGTTCCTAGGAAACAGGTCCTTATTGATGCTCTGAACGACCGAGCCAAGTACGGATGGGGCATGGAGCAACCACCCATGATTGCCCCTAAATTAGCACAGAAACTTGGTCTCAGCCGTCTGCAAGGTATCAATCTTGGGCATGAAGAGAGAGCCGAAGGGGGATATGGTGATAGCCGCGGTGGCTCCAATCAAAGACTTTCTTTTGGTAGAGGCTCCCGTGACGACGGCGGATCCAGTAGAGAGAGGTATAGTTCTTCCTCGTTCGGCGGAGGTCGGGGCGATGCTGGACGGTCGTCGTACAGAGGTGGTGGTGATCGTGGGCGTGTCGGTGACCGCGCTGATCACTATACTGGCGGTAAGTCGCGATATGAGGGAGGGCCGCCCAGGGATGGGTTCTCTCGCGGTGGTGAACGCGGAGGCTTCTCACGAGGAGGTAGGGGTGGCGGCGATCGGGGCGGTTATGGAGGCGGTCGAGGCTTTGATCGAAGGGATGGCGGGCGAGAGAGCAGGTACAGTCAATGAGCTGAGCCGGTATCATCGCGTCGACCTTTTCCTCAGCGGCACAGTACCATGTTGGCGGCTTTTTGAAGGCTGTAATCTTCTTTTCTTCTTCACTGTATCTTTGTACTATAATCTACAGCTCCGTTGTTGGCGGGATGTTGTAAACAGGGAACGGCTAGAGACATAGATGGAGCGTTGGCGCTCCGGATGTTCGAGAAAACACTCTACACTCTACGTTCAATCGATCAGGACTGCCCGAGTTTCTTTGTACCCATCTTCTCTCATCAGTGACAGAGTTCCCAGCATCAGCTCCAACGCGCTCGACGATCAGCACTACCATTTCCTCTTTCTTGAAGATAAGTACTTTGCGTATGTCCAGAGGCGCATGTCTTGGAGTAGGGGGTGAGTACGTACCCTTGGTGGATTCCCATCATGACATCAACGGAAGGAAAATTATCTATGGCTCATGGCGATCATCATGATGGCACATGAATTTGAGTAGTGAGTCATATAGGTAGGGATCAAATGTCCTAATTGGATTCTTTTGTGGATTGTATACCATTTTCTTTGATTCCAAGCAATTATGGTATTCTATGAATATTCCAATGAGAAACTTTCATCGTCTCGAACGTGATGAGAGCGGATAATGAGATGTATGTAGTACCTACGTAGTAATGCCACACTCACCTAAATGCATGTACTCATCAATGTCATGTCTCCATCCTCACTCAGCCTTTCAAACCAAGCACAAGTCCAAGTATGACAATGAAGATGATGGCTGGTAGAAAAATCCACGCCGAAACCCCAAAGACCTTGCTATCGACCCAGGAACGTCTCTCTTCTGGTCCATCTTCGCCAGCGCGGTCTTTTGGGTCGGGGTGGAAATTCTCGAATGTTTGGGTCTTTTTTGTAAGGCGTCGCTCATTATGTTTTAGCTCAGAGCCATATCCTCGACGTTGCTGCTGTGACCGGACGCCCGGGTGGTAGATCCTCGACGGCTGAGTCGGCGTGACGGCTGGATGCTGCACAGTAGTAGCCCTAACATGGCAGTTGCGCCGATCCCAACACGAATCCGAGCAGAAAAAGACAGTTTTGCCAACGTCTAGACACTTGCCGCATGGTTCGAAGGTGTGAGTTGCAAACGCCTGCTGGAGGCCACAGATGGAGCATTTCTTGTCCAGACCGGACGGTCGACTGTGGCAGACGCGTTTGTCCCAGCACTCGACTGTGCAGTAGTATACGTTCGTGCACTTTTTGCAGCTTATGAAGTCCTGCTGGGTGGTTTGTTGACGGCTGCCGCAAGCTGCACATGCTCGTCGCCTGTAGGCGTCTAGTTCTGCCTCGACGATATGTGATGGGAGCGTTCGGCTTCGAGGGCGGTTGGTGGGAGTATCGTGGAAAGCGGTCTGGCTTTGTTGGAGAATATATTTGGCAGGGGCCTGGTCGGAGTAATCTTGCAGAAAGCCTGTAGGAATATCCTGTGGGGGAGCCTCGGTATGTTGCTGAACACTGTCAGCAGTAGCGTGGTTTGTGAAATCCTGCAGAAAGCCTGTCGGCATCGCCATCAGCTCACTCTGAGGGCGGAGACTTTGCGAACGCGGCCGCGACTGAACAGTGTCATGTGAAGACGGTCTGGACACCGTGACTCTATGTGCAGAAGCTTCCTCACTGTTAGAAGAAAGTCTCTCTCCAACAGGTTTGCGTATGGGCATGACGAAGGCTTGTGGCGGCAAAGTGAAGTTTCCGGCGGGCTTTGCTAGCCTTTGAGGAATTGGATAGGGTGCCGAAGGTGATTGAAGTGGAGAGACTTGCTTCGCAGAACTGCGTTGGGCGAGGAAGGCCTCAGATCGAGGGGATAGAGGAGAGACGGGTTCCTGCGCTACATATTCTCCATGATATCCCCGCATATCGTTCGTCTCATATGCAGACATGTTGGTGGTGGTGATCAAGGTGTGCGACCAGCGCTGTAGGATGTTAATGGCACTGCTCGAATGCTGAAGATGATATAAAATGTTGTGTATTAGAAGAGGCCACTCACTTCACGGGGGTTTGAGAAGGACTAGGAAAGCAACGATTGGAAGGTAGTAGAGATAAATATTTGAATTGATGTGATAAAGAAGAGTGACATACTTTGTGCGAACAATCGTAAGCTTTGACCTTCACTGTGTCAGAATGTCGCTCTGTACGTTTTCATTGTGCAAGGACAATGAAATCTGTGACACCATTCAACCGTTCTTCTCATGCTTCGTGGCAATCGCAATGACTGTGATAATTAGTATGAGAACAAGAATAGCAGCAAGGACTAACCAAAAAGTGAGACATCTGCCACCACGCTTTGGGCGCGGCTTTTGTGACTCCAGGTCAGGAAGCTGGGCAAAGTGCATATGCTTGGAGCCTCTTGGTGATTTGGTGCCTTCATTACGCTGGATCCTGCTTGCTTCCGCCTGAGGTCGCGAGGGTGGCTCATACTCTGGATCATATTGCGACCGGAAGCTTAGTCGATTTGATGGTGGTGGTGGTGTTGGCGCACTTTGCTCGTGCCTACAAGACCTGTTGTGGCAAACCCGCTCCACCCAGCACTAGATGGTATCGCAGTTAGCAAGGTGATTACTCGTAGGGGTAGGGTTTGGGGAAAACACAGAATGAAAATACAACTTACCTGGCCGTCCGCGCAATAGTACATGTTGACACATTTGGAGCACAGGAGGAACCGTTTGGTGGTTTCCCTTTGGGGCCGGCCGCAATGTGCACAAATTCTCCGCTCAAGAGGTATGGGTTGGTGTCGAGAATTAGGTACAACGGTCTGGGATCGAGGTTCTCTCTCAAACATTGTTGGAAGAGTGGTTCCTCGAGCTGCTGGGGTTGCATGGGCATAATATGCGTGGGGCTGCTGAGATTGAGGCACGGTATGGATCTCTTGCTGTCCGGCAACACGAACGCTTTGGGATCGCACACGTTGGTCGAAATTCTCTCTATCCTTAGAAATTAGGCTAGAAGCGTCTGAGCGGCTAGATATCTGTCGTGGTGGGTCATATGTGGCGAGTGCACGATGCCCAACGGTTCCTTGACCATGCAAACTGGAACTGCCTATAGGCTTTCGTCGTGGAAACTCGTGTACACCCTGGGGCGGATGATGCTGCAGAGATGAAGTCGCAGCAAGCGGCGGCGGTTCTGGGGGAGTCAATGGGGAAACCTCTCCACTGCTGGGAAACTCCTCGCCCGATCGATCTAATAGCGGTGAGACAGGGTCCATTTCCGAGCACCCGTACTCGTTGTTCCTGGGGGCCTGCATCTCGTACAAAGTATGATTTGTAGGAATTCCAAGAGGAGGTACCTGAGGGAGGATGACCGAAAGGATGAGTCTCGGCTGTTATTGATACTCAGGTAAAGATCTGCGGTGGGAGAGCTGGAGATGCGTCGAAGAAATGAGATTCAGTATCGTAGCAACAGAAAGCAGTGCAGGTGTACTGTACTGTTGAGCGTGTACGGAAGAGGAGAAGTTAATCCGATATATACAAACCAAAAATCTAATGAAGTTGGAGTTCGGAAGACAATGAACATTCTACCTTGCCTTGTCTCCCATAGAACGCTTTATAGCTCTTCATTGTGCCAGGTTCACAAACAAGAAAGCGTCCTCAGCAACACGTCGAAATGGCATTGACTGATCACAACACCATTGTGTGAACCTGGCAATGGGAAGATTTATTTAAGTTAACTTATAAATCCAGTATTAGCCGGAGCAATTTAAATAAACCGCGGATACTGGTCACTTACGCAAAAAGACTCTTCACGGATCCTCCTCACCACATTCCAGAAATGTGTCAGGGCAAAGCCCACATATTCTCAAAGTGTCACCATATCTACCAGTACGAAATCCTCGAGCGTTGTGAAAAGTACAGCTGGTGGTCTTCATCGTCATGCAATGCGTTTGACGATCATAGAATGCCAAAGCAGAAGGTTGTGAATCGTCCCTATTGCCGAGAATGCTTCTCTAAGGCACGCCGAAAGATAACCAGGGAGTTCATGAAGCGCGAAGACGCGATCTCTCAGAGCGGGCTCGATGTGGGCCTTTCAGCGGATCAGATCGACGAAATTCAAGCTGAATGGAGAGAATGTCTCAGAGGGAGGCTGCAACAATTTGATGATGATATGATGGGGAAGACCAAAGTTGCTGATACAATGGTCTAGGTAGACAATAAGATAGCAGTCAAAATGCCAATCATGGATCGTCATTGGTCTCCAGCTCATTCGCCTTCGTACAATCTGCTCGCTCATTCAGTGTTTATCGATTCCATGGGCCCCTTGTGTATATCGTGGTAAAGCCTACAAATCGAAGCCATAGATCCGATCTTATCGTAGGTTGGCGAGTTTGCATGTGCAGTATCAAGTTATCAAGGTACTGAAGACAGAATCCTCTTCTCTGATAGACATTCACCTGGCTGCACCGTACCTTCTGGCCTGGCGAGGCTCACGTTTCGGCTTGGAGTTGCGGTATCAATGCTGGCACTTCCCGGGCCAGGAAGTACGACCTGAGTTTCCTTAGATAACAATAGAAAATACAGGCTTGGGCTACCAGTTGATCTTCAGGTTGCGAGTCCCAGAGCTTTAGAGTATCCGATCTAGTTGTGAGCGTGTCCACTTTCAGCTGCGGCAATAACGGAATTGATGTACAGGTAGATGTATTCTCTACGTTGTTTACGGTCTGATGTGAGGACCGACGTTTGCTGTGCTTCAACGGGTGGTGACCTCGTCCGCGCGTTTCAGACTCTTCGCTTACTGACCTAAAAAAATTAAAAACGAAGGTATTCCGAACCGGGGCTGATGAAGGAATTAATATACTAACTCGAATTGACAGGTAATTGAACGTACAATCGAACCCCGGCCATCCGCGTCCATAGTTCCCTCGGTACATGAGAGGCGGATATCCTAACCACTAGACCAGTTCGGATGAATCTACAAGCATTATGCTTCTATTTATTAATATATTCTACAAAATTACAGGCTACGTTACGTTGCACCTTTCTTTTCTACAAATACATATTCGGAATTTCTAGACACCTCGTTCTGATCTCTGCTTCATACCTTATGTTGTATGTTAGCACGTCAGATGCGGTGACATTTTATACTTATCGGTAAGGGTTCTAGCGTCCCCCAAAAGGTGGGGACCGTGGGATCTTGGGACCTCACCATTTAATTCTTCACACGCACAGATTTTCGCTATTTTCCTTACCCTCATGCCTTTTGAACTAGAGTCACTGTATGTCTACAAGAGTTTCCTAGAGGTGGCTAAAATCAGTCCATCTATGGAGTGACCACTTTGAGGACAGTCATCGGCAACATGTCCCAAGTTGAGAACCTCCAAGCTACCTGCAGACCTTCGTCAATGTACACTATCCTTTCACACATCCTCAAATTTCGAATACCACCCTTGGCTGCGATACAAAGGAGTATCTATGATTACAGTCCTCGCTCAAGAAAGCGAATTACTGGCCTCTTCGTTCTCCGTACCACTGGAAGCGAAGATTTCAAAGTGGGAGGAGACCTTACAAAGGTCGCAGTATCTGATCAGTCAGAGGCTACAGATACGGGCAAGGACTTTATAGTCCATTGCAGGCTCCCGCATGAAATGCCAACTCAAGGGTCATCACCCGCCCAGATAGGATCACATCTATTGAACGCTGCACTGGTAGAATCTCCACAACAAGATCCTCAGCGCCAGGCCTTTTCCCGACAATTATACATCAATGGCATGGCATACCTACTTCAAGGCCTACCCTCAGACCTTACCGAGCAAGAAACCGTTCATATACAGTCCGCTCTTCCCAAATCACTCGATCGTTCGACCCATCCCGACTACGAACTATATAAGTCCCCAACTCCCTCCATCCTTCATCGCAGCGTGGCCACCACGGTGATGCTCTTCCTACTACTCCTCAGACTTACGCTTCCACACATCAAATACTTTCTTGCCAAGACCTACAGCTATGAACGCTCGCACCATGTCACAGAACATGCTCTCGCCTGGAGCATTAGTCTCGTGAATCACCTTGGCAACCTCGGCATGGATATCTTGAGAACGGCTATGAACAAGAGGCCGGTGGTGGAGGTGATCACATATTGCGTTGACGGAATTTGCGGTGGGTTGAACGAAGGTCTACGTCAAGGTATCAAGGCTATTGATACTCGAAGTGAAGCTTGAAGGACAGCCACGAGATGATCCGTACTATCATGTCTGAGCTATGAAGAGCTTAGCGAACCAGGCCGTACATCTCAAATGTCAGCTATGCGGACGAGATGAGTTACCTGCCATATTCGATTACGAAGTATGGCTTGATAGACGGCCGCCGTTGTCCCTGAGATTCCTCTCACGCTAGTCTCCTGTCCTAACCCAGTAACGCGACTCTCACTTCTAGCCTGGAGCTTGCTTACGATTGCCAGCGACTCACCACCGAGTTCAACGACTTAGAGCCAATGCGTGCCTTGGCTACCTAGCCATGTAACCTCTATGCAATGGCTTGCGAAGTTTCGAGCGTGGACGTCGAGACGCTACCTCATAACCAACTACCCAGACTGGGTGAAGCGACCGGCACCGTATCACGGTCATAGTGAATGTTTCTTTACAGCTCGTGTCCGGATCGTAATCGACCGAATGCCTTCTTGTTGTTGGCGAGAGGCCTTGCGATAGCGGTCCAACCAGGGGGCAATATCCAATCAATACATCCGTCTTGATGGCAGTCTACCTTATGATGTTCTCCTTGTCGCATACATACGCAATTGCCCGGACTTCATGGGTTGTTATTCCCATCACCATCTATCGTGAATGTGATCCATGTCTCAGCTTGCATTTACATGTCATTAACCCCTTTCGGTCGAAATCTACGATATACTTACCGAGAGCAAGTTCTGACCAGCATCTCGTTACACATTGATCTCACCCTCCAATTACCACATGTCCCCTGTCGTGTGTTGACACTTCAGCGTATCCTATCCTTCTTCTCTCCTACCAAAGGTACATGGCCTCTGCTGATATGAATATATACAGATCGGTGGTGGTCGCCTCGAAGTGAGAGAAGACGACTTTTGACACTTTGACGCCGGGAGACGATGAGGTCCCGCGAATCCAATAGTTGCAGATTGAAAGGCTACGTAAGCAGATGCCTAAGTCAGTCCTTCATTCTTTCACCAGAACGTGCGAGTCAGACAAGGTGGTTTCGCATTGAAGTTCATGGCCGTACCAGCGGATCGTGCCTCAGAGTCCAATGAGATTTACGAACACCAGAAGTATACTTCCTAGTACCATTCCTCGCTACTGCAGTCTAGAGAACTTGCAGATACCCGGGCTACACAATAAGGAAGCCCTTCTATGTACGTCTAGTGTCGGTGTTATCGAGGTCGCCGTTGAACTCAATCAACCTAGCTTATATGCCGAGGAACCATTGTGCTTTTGATAAGGCTGACGCACGATAGAGTACAGGGCAGCGATATTGGCGTGATCCATTTTGCCGTTCTCCAAGGAATCCGTAAAGTATTCTGTTACGTGCGTGAACACCTTATCGAAGCCAACAGCCAGCTTTCCTCATGGGGAAACTCATTTTGCATGGCCAGTGCGCTACATTTGGTCGTCACCTCAATATCGGAGGGTGCTATTAAGCCGAGAACCAATACCCATAGTTTCGGGACCTGGCTGACGTGAAGCTGCATATGCCACCGTCTCTAAGTCGTTGTGCTTCCACCTGACATACCCCACTCTATGTAATTTACCTTACAACCTTTCGCTGCTTGTCAGTACACTTGAACTCCTCACTATTAACATCGCTTGAAGTTACGTCGTCATCTGGACGGCAAATTAACAAAGTTTGAATCATGCTTTATTCAGTCCAGTTGTTCTCGCTCGTGATACCGATGGTAAGGTCACTAGATGAATGCAGATGTCTTTCAACTGATAGTGCACAGGTGTTGATTGGACTCTTCATCACCTCAGTGTGGGTTGGTAAGCATGTATTAGGCGCCGGAAGCTGACGTTAGTATACCTAGCATTGGCCTTTATAGAGTTCGAGCCTTTGCACTCCCGATCCCTACAGTCACGGCCGTCGCGACCGTTATCCTCCCCGTTGTCACAGGCATAAGTCTGCGGTCCGCTCAAGCGCTTATTCGTCGAGCCAAGTCATGGTCTACCAGGTCTGCCTTCGCATTGTTCATGCTCCTCGTCATCTACGAGACGGCTATTGCAACCCTAGCCCTTACGCACATAGCACCACCTGGTGATCTGACATGTGGCCTTGACCGCCAATGGGCTCGGTTGTTCTCAAGCAAGAATGCGCAGGCCATCAGGAGTATCCAGGACAGGCATCAATGTTGTGGGCTACACAGCGTCGTAGACAGAGCTTGGCCGTTTCCTGATAGAAGTCATACTGCATCCTCATGTGTGGAGGCTTTCGACAGACAGCGAAGCTGTCTTGGTGAATGGAGACGTGATGAGCAAATAGCTGGTGGTTTGATGCTCTTCGTTGCTGTTTCAGTGTTTCTGCTGAAAGTAAGAAGAATCCCCATGTGCACTTGTATGAGAATGTTGAAACCTGTTAACCTCGTATTCCAGCTGGTTCTCCTCACCGTCTACCGAGCCGAGGACTCGTTCTTCCCAGCCACATGGAGCACCCATCGCTCCCGCTTCCGCACCGATGACGGAAGCTGTGATCCACACCGCACAGACCAGACTTCGCACATCCCCCGAGGACAGATCGAGGGACCGTACCGCGATGATCCTTTACCTGAGCATGGTGATCACCATATCGACTCTCAAGGCAACAGCAGAGCTACAGAAGAAGCTGAGGATCGGGGCCCCGTCATGCAACCATCAGGTCTTCAGCAAGAGGGTACTGAGTGGAGCCAGGTTTAACGAGTGGTCTAGAGTCCTGCAACGAGCAGTAGGACGACTAGTTGTGGAGGAGGCCTGAGCGTAGAAGCTGTCATCAAGGGACTGTTCGGGCAATGGAACGGGCCGTTTTGTATGTTGCTGATTTGATGATATTCAAGGCTAACAACCTTTGACGGGAAATACTACCAGCACTCAGTCCTCAATAGCTACGATGATGAACATTGAATATAGAGTATGCTGAGCAAAGCGAGCGTGACTACGGAGTATGATATGTTGGTCACCGGAAAGTGACTTCCTCGAAGGGGAAGAAGCTGGTGTCTAAAGTACCTCTTGCATCCTAGTAGAGAGCTAACAATTCCTCCAACGGCTAGTGTAGCTCGGAGGATCTTTCCTTCATCGGAATGCAAGTCTTGCAAGTTGAACGGCTGCGTGATGACCACGCCAAAGGACACTAAGCCTGACAGTGAGCGAAACCAGGCAAGGAAGGTTTGCTCAAGACTAGGGTAATCTCGGGGAATTCCACCCAAAGGGCTGTGGTCCTCTATGTTGGAGATTTTAAAGCCGTTTATGGTTGATGTTATTGGACCATGACCGCGTTAGGCTTTTCCAGATACGACGGTGACTGCTGGTGCGATCTGGGGTGCATGGGAACCCTGGGGCGTTCATCTTGCATGTGTCGACCAACGTTCCCCGCTTCAGCCATGCCTGTAGCGCCGTAGTCTGTTCATCAAGCTCCATTGAGGCGTTTCCTCAGCTCTTGTCATTTCGTTGGCTCCGCGATGTTAATGCGGCATGCAAGCTGCTATGGATCGAGTCCTGCATTGGGAAGGCTTTTGCATTGTCTGCCGTTCCATCTCCTAACATCATGATGAGGATTCGGCATTCGTAGTGTATTAGCGCAGCACACATGTGTTGCCAGGAGTCATCCGTATGTACGCTTTAGCAAGCTGATATGCACAGAGAAGAACGTTCGGACCTGTCACAGATCGGCGAATTGAGGAATCGATTTGGCTAACCAGAAGATTTCCGATATCGCGTTTCGAAAAGGTCACTAAGTGTATCAAGATTAGTTTTTAGATCATCATCTGGAAATTCCTGTCACTGCTTCGAGTGTATCTATCGCTCGCACAGAAGTCTTCCATTCGTTGGCTTCGAGTATGTACCTTCTTGGCCTACACACGCCCGAACGTACACTCGCCGAGTCAGGGAGGGCAGGGTGTTCGAGGACTACCTATCTCTTCAAAACCCTCTGGAGGGGCCATCGGAGGGATAGTTTGGATTAAGGTTGAGGGACACAGACCATGCACCAGTTAACCTGGCGGGGAAGCCATCGAAGTATGTGTTAGTGTAATTACCCCTAATCCACTAGGGGCTGTAATCTAACAGCCTTTCCTCCGTGATTACCTGGATACTCAACTGACTAGCAATCTCTTTCCCCTTGCCCTTGCGGGCCGGGCGATGGGATTCCTCTGCAGGCTTGGCAGGTCGATGTTCAAAACCGTTGGCGAGCCGCTAGTAGCTTCCCGGTACGAGTGGCTGCAGGCCGCGTGCCCCCAGAGAATCATGGTTGCAACCGTGCATTTCAAAAGGGCGAGCTCCATTCCCCCCCCAAGCCTTATTCTACCTCTAAAGCATATTGCTTCGGAACATTCTTGAACGACTTGGATGACCGAAGCAAACGCTTCAGAAGCTTCACCAATTTCACCTCGAGCATTATGTCTACCCCCGCTCGCAGACGCCTCATGCGCGACTTCAAGGTATGCTGCAAAGCCTTTCCTTTGCCTCACATGGATCTTTTTCCTTCTCTGATAACTCCAGCTAACATGGTGTCTTACATAGCGTATGCAAACAGATCCACCTGCAGGAGTTTCCGCCTCGCCTATTGCCGACAATGTCATGACATGGTAATTATCTGATCACCCCAGGCTGTCTTCGAGGCTCGTGGGGGTCAGGTCGCTTACAGGACTATAATGTTAGGAACGCTGTGATCATCGGCCCCGCAGAAACGCCTTTCGAGGATGGTACATTCCGCCTGGTGATGCATTTCGAGGAGCAATACCCAAATAAGCCACCGGGCGTTAAATTCATCAGCCAAATGTTCCATCCTAATGTCTACGGAACGGGCGAGCTTTGTTTGGATATTTTGCAGAACCGCTGGAGTCCTACGTATGATGTCGCGGCCGTCCTGACGAGCATTCAGAGGTATGATGACTACGCTACCATGAGTGAGTCTTATGTATATGAATTTGGGGCTTATCAACGGCATATAGTCTGCTCAATGATCCTAATACCTCTTCTCCTGCCAATGTCGAAGCGTCAAACCTTTACAAAGATAATCGCCGGGAATACACAAAGCGGGTTCGCGAAACGGTCGAAAAGAGCTGGGAAGACTAATTTGCCGCTTCGAGAACCGGAGGATTCGTGCATGAAGACCCAGGCGTTCGGAGTCACACAGACCAAAAAGAGCTATGCGGCCACAAGGCCTTGTGTCTATGGGCTGTGAGAATCGATTTTGAGCGTGGAGTTTCGGTGCACAATGATGCGGGCTATATCCTGGAGGGGAAGGGGTTGATGTGAGGCACAGCGACTCGGAACATATTACTCCTCACAATGGGATTGTTGCTGGGGGGGGTGTAGACAAGCGAAAGCCTATTGCGATGCAGGTACTTTGTCCCAGAGCTGCGGGTTGCCGTGTTTGCATATGTGGCGTATAGTTCAATCTATTGCAAACCCAACCATTCCTATTTCCAGTGAACGAGCCATATCCCCGTGTCGGGGTTACCATGTCAAAGTGATGATGTATGGTTGCTCCCCCGATAAGAAGACGGTGTTTATCGCGACCGATCCGGCGCGTCACCCCTGCAACATGAACGGCCGAGCTCAATATCAACAGCCGCAAGCCTCATTGAACTTTCTGCTTGTGCATAAGCTGCCTTAGCCACGTTTTTTCGAAGACGCGCTATTGTCGCAATTGTACGGTGGCATTACTGTCGTCTCCCATTCCGCAGTAGCAACAAAGGTTTTCAACATGGCGTAAGTGGAGTCGAGGAGGACCTCAATGTAGCCCACTCGACACTGTCATTGACAGTGGCTTCTAGGAGTGCGCCAAATGCCGGCAACACCATCAAGGGTTTGATTGAGGATGCGATCCAACGTGAGGACGAACCATATGCTTACCTGATTTGCAGTGGTTGCTCGATTCCGTCCGCCGAACAAAGCAGAGTTGGCAAGCGGCGGTGACTCGATAGTGGAATTTGAGACTGAGGATACATGCTCTATAAACGTAAGTATGGGATTATTGAAAGTTGAGAAGAAAGGGTAGCAGCGTAACGCAGCTGACACAGATCTAGTCTAACGAAGCAACTGGTTCATTCACTTTCGATCGAGTTTTTGACACCCATTCACGTCAGAAAGATGTCTTCGACTTTTCCATCCGGTCCACCGTGGACGACATACTCAACGGGTACAACGGCACCGTTTTCGCCTACGGGCAGACCGGGGCTGGGAAGTCCTATACGATGATGGGTGCAGATATAGATGATGATGAACAAAGAGGGATCATACCGCGTATCGTGGAGCAAATGTTTGCCAGCATCTTACGGAGTCCTGGCAATATCGAATACACAGTACGGGTCAGCTACATGGAGATCTACATGGAAAAGATTCGGGATTTGCTGGTACCGCAGAACGACAACCTACCAGTGCACGAGGAGAAAAGTAGGGGCGTCTACGTCAAGGGATTGCTAGAGATTTATGTTTCAAGTGTACAGGAAGTCTACGAGGTTATGAGGAGGGGTGGTGCGGCAAGGGCTACGGCTGCTACGAACATGAACCAGGAGTCGTCACGTTCACACTCTATTTTCGTCATCACAATCACCCAAAAGAACGTAGAGACTGGCTCGGCGAAAAGCGGACAACTTTTCCTTGTGGATTTAGCTGGTAGCGAAAAGGTGGGAAAGACTGGAGCCAGCGGGCAGACATTGGAAGAAGCGAAGAAAATCAACAAAAGCTTGAGCGCCTTGGGGATGGTGATAAATTCCCTCACAGACGGCAAATCGACACATATTCCGTATCGAGATTCGAAACTCACAAGAATATTACAAGAATCTCTAGGTGGTAATTCAAGAACGACCTTGATCATAAATTGCTCGCCAAGCAGCTACAACGATCAGGAGACCTTGGGAACGCTAAAATTTGGTGTGAGAGCAAAGGCAATCAAGAACAAGGCTAAGATCAATGCTGAGCTGAGCCCAGTGGAATTGAAGCAGCTTTTGAAAAAGGCGCAAAATCAAGTCACGACATACGAAGGCTACGTGGCTAGTCTGGAAGGAGAAGTTCAAACATGGCGAAGTGGAGAGACAGTGCCAAAGGAGAAATGGGCGCCTCCGCTGGCTGCAGACGGGGTCACTGGCGCGAGGGCAGATTCTCGCGCGCAATCAGGACGACCAGGCACACCATCGCGCCTACAGGAAATAGGGAGATCAGAAACACCGAGTCGGTCAGATTCCAGGGTTGGCGAACGCTCAAGTACACCAAGTATCATGCTTGAAAAGGATGAACGGGAAGATTTCCTACGCCGAGAAAACGAGTTGCAAGACCAGGTCGCCGAGAAGGAGACTCAGTTGACCACGGCTGAAGAAAAATTGAAGGAGGTCAAGAGGGAGCTTCAGTACCTGAAGCAGAGTAGTCTACAAACAGGCAGAACGAACGGAAAGCTTAGCGATGAAGTCAGCGAGATGAAGATGCAGCTTGAGCGAGTGACCTATGAAGGCAAAGAGGCTTCGATTACCATGGATAGCCTCAAAGAAGCCAACTCAGAACTCACTACAGAGCTCGACGAGGTTAAACAACAGCTTCTCGATGTGAGAATGAGTGCCAAAGAAACCAGCGCTGTACTGAACGAGAAAGAGAAGAAAAAAGCAGAACGTATGGCACAGATGATGGCAGGTTTCGACATCGGAGATGGTACCTTTTCAGACAATGAAGGTAAGATCCAAAGATGTATTGAGCAGGTCCAGGGTCTGCAAAAGATATCCGCAGCTGGGAGCATGGTGGCGCCAGATGAGCTACGAGAAATAACGACAAGGTTGATTGAAGCACAAGGCATCGTCCGCCAAGCTGATTTGAGTCTAAATGCAACAGCGGAGATGAACGGATTCCAAGATTTAAGGGGTGATGATCTCCGAGAGAGACTCAAGTCGGTCCAGGAGGAATACCAAGCACTGATGGAGCGTAATCTGTCCGAAGCAGATGTTGACGAGGTCAAGAATAGGCTTTCGGATCTCTACACCAGTAGGAGAGAATCGCAGGTCCAAATAATCAAGGATATGCGGGAAGACCTAGTTCGAAAAGATGAAGAAAATCACCGATTACGGGCTAACATGGAAGAATCCCAACGCAGCCCGAAAAACGGAACATCCAACGGCACTGTAACTGCCGCCGCTGCGAGTAAGACGGTGCAACAGCAGATCGCCGACTTCGACGTAATGAAGAAATCCTTGATGCGAGACCTTCAGAATCGGTGCGAGCGCGTTGTGGAGCTCGAGATCTCCCTGGACGAAACCAGGGAGCAGTACAACAACGTCCTTCGATCTTCGAACAACCGTGCACAGCAGAAGAAGATGGCCTTCCTAGAACGAAACCTGGAGCAGCTGACGCATGTGCAAAGACAGCTCGTAGAGCAAAACGGCAGCCTGAAGAAGGAAGTCGCGATCGCGGAGAGGAAGCTTATGGCCAGGAATGAGCGAATCCTCAGTCTTGAAACACTATTACATGATAGTCAGGAGAAGCTGACGGCTGCAAATCACCGGTATGAGGCTCATGCGTACATACGTACATACCCCATGGACCATCCAGCTAACGCACACCCACAGATTCGAAGCCCAACTCGCGGCCGTCCGAGAGCGCCTCGAAGCCGCCAAAATCGGCTCCGCACGCGGCGCTTCCAACCCCTCATCCAACCCCATAGGCTTCAACTTCGGCGGCGCAGGCTCCCGCATAGCCAAACCCTTACGCGGTGGCGGCGGCGGATCCAACGAATATGTCAACGGCGGCGGCGGCGGCGGCGGGGGTGGACCCAACATACCAGCGCTGAGCGGCTTGCAGGCTCAAGAATCGAACGGGAACCCGAGTCCCGGGAAGCGAAGTAGTTGGTTTCAGAATTTCGATCCGAGACGATAAGGTAAGGTAAGGTGGGATAGAATACATGAGAGTGATCTGGCGGGTTAATTTTGGGGCCGGGGGACTTTGGGTATGCGCACATGGGCATTTATTTGCATTGATGGATGGGTTTGAGGTTTTCTGGTATTCATGTATCTCTCTCTCTACGGTTATACCCCAGCATCGAGAGGGAACTTGGAGTTTTTTCGGGCCATCATAGGGTGGGGGAGTAATCAAGACATACTTCTCGTTCTCTGTTTGAGCCCTTGTTTGGGCCAATGCTGATGGCTAAGATTGCTCTACTTCATACTGACAGACAGTCCTGCTGCAAAATACCACCTATCAACTCAGCACCAATACAGACTAAAACCTCCACCTCCACCTCCATCAATAACCCGACATTCCCCGACAATCTCACTACGCAGTTCCAAAACACCACCTTACCTTACCATACCATCATTGCCTCCCAATCTAAAACCCAAAACCCAAAACCCAAAACCCAAAACCGGCCTTGCGATGGCAACTTCAATCTTCTGCCCTTCCCCCTCATGTCCGCATATCCCATACTCCATACTCCATCTTCATCTTTCCTTCTCTTTCCCCCTCTCACAAACGCGGCATGCTATAGTAGACTAGACTAGGTAGGTAGGTAGGTGTCCGAGAATTATCTATTTTGACGGGAATCTGATGAGATCTTGACGGAGATCCTTGCTGTAGCTGTGATTGTTTTGAAATCTCCTCGGAGCATGGAACTGTGTATTGTCTCTTTTGTTAGTGAGCAAAGGCAAGATGGGCATTGGCGCAACGCCCTCCTGTAATCTTGTCAAGAGCTTTCTCCTATGCTACAAAGCTTCTAATGAAGCACGTATCGTAGTATGTATACACATCGACCCGGTCGTTTCCAGATAATCCATCGCTAATATGCAAGTACTCTACGCAACAAACAGGGTGACGAGCTTATTTCTGAGCCTTACACCAACACCTCCCATCTCCTTCCCTCTCGACCTGTACCAGGACGTCCATGTTCCGCCCCAGCAGGAAGAGGATAGCCCGGTGTCTCACGTCCTCCATATCGGCCGTCCTTCCGGCAATGACATGAACGACGCCCAGGACTTTCCGGTCCCCGCCCTCTTCCAGCCAGAATTTGGGGACGGCGTAGCTGACGACTCCACGTAGATCGCTAAGGCCTGCCAATGCCTCGCGCAGGTCGTATTCGGTGTCCGCAGGGACTGTCAGCAGCAGCGTCCGGGCGGATGACGTGACAAGGGGTACGGCGGAGGCGAAGATGAGGATGGCGATGAAACAGGATGCGAGTGGGTCGAAGCCTGACCAGCCGAAGAAGTAGATGAGCAGAGTTGATACAATGACAGCGGCAGAGCCAAGGGTGTCGGCCATGACATGTAGGAATATGCCCTGCATGTTCTCATTGCCGTGGTCATGGTGGCCGTGCCCGTGTGACCCATGACCATGCGCATGAGAGTGCGGGTGAAGGGGTTTTGAGGGAGTAGCTGGCACGGATGGGAAGACTAAGGAATTGGGTGTGAGACCTCCGGAGTGATCGTGAAGGTGATCCAGATGCGCGTGAGCACTAGCAGGCAGATCGTTGTGCTTCTGAGGGGAGCTGTCTTGTGAGTGGCCGTGGTGAGCATGGTCGTGGTGAGAGTGGCCATGATGCGAAAGGTCGTGATCTGAAGGGTCATGATGGGTATGCTCATTCTCTTGTTGGTGACCTGCGTGTGAGTGGTTCGAACAATCGTGCTCCGCATGGCTGTGTTCACCATGGGAGTTTCCGCCGTGCGAGTGGCCGTGATGGGCATGTCCGAAGGCCAACAGACCGACAAGGTTTACGATCAAGCCAAGGGTGCTAACGGTGAGTAATTCTCCAAGCTTATTGACATGACTGCCTTCCGCAAGCCTTTCGATCGCCTCGTAGATAATCTCAATGCTGATGAGCCTGCAGCGTAAGTCAGTATCATGGTCGTCTATGGACTCATGGTGACGTGCATCAAGAAAATACCATTGGCAAAGCCAGCTAATGTGTCCATCTTGCCATAGCCATAAGGAAACCTGGTACTTGGAGGCCATTTGCTCATCACAGCTGCACAAAGCCCCACCACGAGCGCTATGCAATCGAAGAACATGTGTATGCTGTCACTCAGCAAGCCCAAAGATCCGGTCGCGATGCCATAGAATGTCTGGACCAGCATGAACGCAAAGTTGAGGCTTATGAGGATGTCAGCTTGGGTATGTCTGACTAGAACTCGAGGAGCTACTTACCACATGAAGTAGAAGATTCTCCTGGAATCTTTTTCAATGAGTATGCTATGAAGCAGCTGCCAATTGGGGGATTTCCGGAGTACGAATTCTGAGAATCTGGACAAATTTTCCCCCTCGGTAGTGTGTGATTTTGTTTCGTTGTGGTGATGTTGATGATTGGAATGCGAAGAAATAGACGACGCTGTGGGGGTATCATATTTTGTAGCCATGAAAGAAATACTAACGAAGATGCTTTGATATACAAATGTGCTCCATAGATCGATACCCAAGTGGGTCAACGCAATTGTTGACAACAGGGATCCGAGCACAAGACCAGCCCCCTTGTTACTGCGCAGACTCTTTGGGTCTACGGTAGTAAAAGACAAGGCAGCTGCAGTTGAAGCGATGATGCTACAGCCAAGCTGGGCTGGTGAGAAATAGGCACTGGTGGGCCCCAGAAAGAAAAACACCACGATACTGAAGATTCCTAGTACAGTACCACTCCATATAGTCAGCTCCACGTCCTCAGGAGACGATATGAGTGGCGAAACTCTAGGGACGTTGGTTGCCGTATTTTGAAGTTGCGGTGGGGTCTCCCATGGAGTAGGAAGCACAGCTGAAGTTGAAGCTTCCGAGGTAGGAGCAGAGGATGTCACGATAGACACTTTGGGCCTCGTTGACGGAAACGAAGGCGGTACGATGAATAAAGACAATCCAACCGCTAAGTAGCCCAGGGACATGTCCATAAGCGCGGAGCCATTGGTCAAGCCTGCGAGGTCGCAGACCAGCTGCAGTACAATTGTTCCCATGGTCCATCGCCTGTGACTAAATAGTAACCTCCAAGTCTTAGCCCTGGCAAGATCAACGACCTTGTCATCGATGGCCATGATGTTCGATGCCAATCCAATAAGCATGACCAATGCTACTCGCGCAGCTCCCAACTTTGACGTAGCGTAGAATGGCAAGCCCACACTAAGAAGTCTCCCAGTCATCCTGCGAGCCGTATCTCCCCAGCCCCTTTTCTGTACCGTCATCGTCTCATCTCCACCTAGGGACTTCTTTCTCCGGTCTAGCTCCCTGTACTCTTTTCCAAAACGGCCTCTGAACCCAACTAGCACGAGTGTCATTGATGTCATACCGCATGCGATCGGCCATTGGGAGATCGAACTGTCCATCGCTTTTGCGTCCTTCAGCTGTTCTTCTGTTCTGAGTGATGCAAGTAGAGATCTGTATGCGATTGCTGCTAAAACGTAGGGAAGGGGGACAAGTATCGAGCTGATGGCTTCTGCTGTGGTGATCCACGGTATGCTGCTAGGATTAGCCAAAGCGCATCTATTCGAATTGGATCTTCCGAGTTCTTACCTAGCGCCTGGCTCCATGGTATTTGCCCTGAATCTCTGAGCTGTGGGAGCTGGAAAGCCGTATCCGTTCCCTTGCAGATGAAGATGCGTTGGCAGCCCTGCGCTCTTCCTTCGCTCCATACTCTTTGTTCTGCTGTAGCTAGGGGTCGAAAACGAAGGATTTGGCAAGGAAAGCTGTGGGAATGGGGTTGCTTGCTCCTGCTGCGTCTCATAGTAGATGTCGTTCGACTTGTGGGATTGATGATGAGGCGCCATTTGGGGGGTGAGAGAATCAGTCATGGTGGATCTTCCGTTCACTTGATGGTCTTCGTTGATTGACGTAGCTCCAAGGTTTAGTCGCTGGATTGCAGGTTTCCTACTGTACGAATGGGCATGTCCAGCACCATGATCGTTCACAACGGGGAGAGCGTAAGTAGTTGCCATTGGAAGGTTCCTTCCTCCACAAGCGGCGTCATGAGAACATTGATGTCATGTTGTGGTACTTCTTGCGTGCACCGAAGCTGCAAGCTCTCAGGTAGAGGTTTCCGCACCGAGTTATGTTTGGCAACAGTCGTTTGCGGCGCTCACGATAACTAAGGAAAGACACTTAGGGGTACGCGAAGAACTAGGACAAAAGACGCACCGAGATCTTGTATTCTAAGCCAAGATCCCCGTCAGCCAATGAAAGCAGCCCGAGAAATTACCCCTCGATAGACAATAACCCTGGCACTGGCAGTAATCGGGGCCTCCTGAGTCGCACGCTCCTAATATCCTTGGTACATAGCATGAAGACGACTAGAACTACCACGTGGTTCATAACCGCGGACACTTCAATATGTTGAGAACCTCTGGCACTCACGGTTCATCGAAAGGAGCTCCTCATGTACAATCTGGAAAGCTGGCTGCCATGGATGGTTGTCATTTTTGGCATCATTTCCCTGATCGTTTACAGTCTGCCTAGCCAATACGGTAACATCATTGGGAAAGAGCGAAGCGCAAACAGAGTGCAAATTCTGGTACTTGGGGACATTGGCAGAAGCCCTCGCATGCAGTACCATGCCTTGAGTATAGCCAAACACGGAGCACAGGTTGATCTCATCGGTTACATAGAGTCTGACATACATCCTGATATACTTGCCAATGCATCGAGAATCAAGACACATGCGCTCGGCGTCACTCCGGAAATTTTGAAGACCAAGGACAAGCGGTTGTTTGCTCTGTATGGACCACTAAAAGTTTTGTTCCAGATTTGGACTTTATGGATCGCCCTTGGCTACAAGACCAAGCCAGCTAGATGGATGCTTGTACAGAACCCACCTTCAATACCAACCCTTCTCGTTGCTCGTGTCATGTGCTTCCTTCGCCATACTCATTTTGTGATCGACTGGCACAACTTTGGTCACTCGATACTTGCTTTGAGGCTTGGCAACAAACACCCACTGGTCCTGATTTCTCATTTCTATGAATGGTTCTTTGTCCGCTCTGCAGATGCGAATTTCTGTGTCACGAATGCAATGGCACGAATTCTCAAAGAAAAGTACAGAATCACGAGGGAGATACGACCTCTCCATGACCGTCCAGCTCCAGGCTTTCAACCTCTTAGTGAAGCGCAGCGTTCAGCTTTCCTAGACAGGTTACCAGACCTTCTGAGCTCAAATGGTAATCTCCCTCAGGAACCTGGAGACATGCAAAGACTCATCGGAGATGTCAAGATTGGAAAATCCAAGTTGCTGGTCAGCTCAACATCATGGACGCCGGACGAAGATTTCTCGATCCTCTTAAATGCATTGATGAATTATTCGGACCTTGCTATGACTTCACATCCCGAGCTACCTGAGATCTTTGTTATCGTTACGGGCAGAGGACCTCAGAAGGCCGACTTCTTATCAAAGGTCAAAAGCCTCAAGGCGGTAGAGAAGCTCGAAATGGTGACGATCGAGACTGCTTTTCTCAGCACAGATGACTATGCAAAATTACTCGGTTCCGCCGATCTTGGCGTGAGCTTACATGTGAGCAGCAGTGGTGTCGACCTACCGATGAAGGTGGTTGACATGTTTGGGGCTGGGCTCCCTGTTGTAGGATGGGGAGATTTCGAAGCTTGGCCAGAGCTTGTGCATGAAGGGATCAATGGGAAGAGCTTCAGCGATACTGCGGGGTTGCAAGCGGTACTCATGCAGCTGTTTGGTGGCGATGAGGGATTGTTAAGGAGGTTGAAGGAGGGAGCTATGGAGGAGGGGAAGAGGAGATGGGATGAGGAATGGGACAATGCTGCCAGAGACCTGTTTTTTCCTTCTCCGCACGGACAACGTACTTGAAGGAGCCCTGGAAGGATTCTAGGCATTCTGTAAGTGGATGAGCCCCAAGCTTCGTTGTGACTCATGCCCCCTTCAGACGCAGTACTAAGAGATCCCGCAATGACTCAGCCCAAAGCCCCATATATTAGCTTCCAGCACACACCATCCCCAGAACAGCTCTTGTAGTCCAACGGTCAAGATACTGGCCTGACTAGCTAGTGACCCAAGTTCGACTCTCGGCAAGAGTATGGGGCTTGCTTGTTTTTCTTTTTCTCCCCTTGAGAGTTGGAAACATCATTTTGGTTTCACAAAATTTTCACTTGGCATTGGTTGTCCAAATGGCAGGCAATGTCTTATAGATATCGTATTGATGCATAGCCATATCCAATTTTAGCCACCGCCATTACAGGCTACAACCAGGGATGGTTTCTTTGAGGGTCCCAGAAAATGCTGTGAGCAGAGAAGGCATCTCTGATGGGTTTGTCAGCAATGTACCCGAACTACAAGAGAAGGACATGAGAGCAATTTTGTCCGTTGGCTCGTTCAGAGCGATGGATTGGCGTTGAACAGGACCCGTCTTCATTACTAGAGCAAGGTCGAAAGGCGGAGCCTTCCAGCATCTTTCAATCATCCAATCCACATGTCAACAACCCGAATATCTTCCACGGTCTTTTTCATCCTCACCCTACCCCCGTGGAGATAGATCTAGAGGAAGCAGCGACAGCGACGTCGGAGAGCACTTTGCAGCCGACCTAAAGTGACGGGAATGCATCTCCAAAAGTCTTCACAGACATGAATCAGAGCAATGATGTCAATCTTTGACAATTATAGCGGGAAATTTTGAAAGTCAGACACCCTTACCATTTCGTTACTATCTCGCCTGCGGTGAAAATTGTCCATGTTCCGTATTAGTGAGCGCACTCACGCTCTGACACTGTGCGGAATCGCGCCTTGTTGTCCTGATTACCGTTGACTTGCTACATATAGCCTTTGGTGGATGATGGGATATTTGAATCCTTTACATTCATGACTATACTACAATTCTTAGTGTATCCCTTAGCTGTCATGGTGTTGCGTCACCAAATTGCACTGCGTGCTTCTGATACGCATGGAAGCAGATACGAGTGGAAGATCCTCGCCAAGAAGGCCGCTATTGTTCCCTCTAGATATCAAAATACAGGCGCTAATGTAATGGAAATCGCTAGAACAAGGCGGTTTGTAGGTAGTATACCTAGATACCGTTAAATTACAGGATGTCCCTCAGCTCCGGATCAGGATTATAGCCACAAATAGTGGCCAACATCTCGGGGGATATAGTTTAATGGCAGAATATGGGCTTGTGGCGCCTCAGATGCGAGTTCGATTCTCGCTATCCCCACCATATTTCTTTTTTCTCGATCTTCCTTCTAATGAAGAACCCGCCATTTGGTTCCATTATGTTGTTTGAAATTTTGGTCCAGCTTCTACGAGAGAAGATACCGATGACAAGTTTCTCTCCGCCACATATCTCGAGGAAGCGCCCAACTTTAAGCGCTGATCCTCCCGTGCCCAACCATATTCGGTCCATCCCACACAGAGAACGTGCAACTCCTGCAATGAGTTCAAAAGTCAGTATACACCCTCTAGAGAGGCAAAAGGAAGTCTGAGTTCCGGCTAAGAAGTAGTAAAATCTCAAAGCATGACTCGCGATCAAAAGATTTCGCGAATGTGGACAAAAACGGATTGGATAGACTGACCCAAATATCCCTCGTCTTCGCATCCACCTTATGAGCGAATCAATCGCTGCATGGAGTATCTCATACGTGATCTTGTAAAGATCCATCGAATACACAGCCATCGAAATAGCGTTCCGACCCAGATACCTCCATCCACTATCCGGTATCAGTCCAGTTTCACCACGATCAATCGCGCGCTGCACGTTGTCAAGAGCCCCAACGAGGAGCGGTTGGACATCCGGATTTGCAGAGCCGAAGGCAGGGACCACGAAGGTATTAGTGTCGGGCTCGCAAAAGGTTGAATGGTCACTATCGCTGCTGCCATCGTTATAAAGAGCGAGTGAGCGAGATGTCAAGCTGGGATTAGATTTGGTGCTTGCACCACTGTAATCAATGGTGTCAGCGGCTGATAACAGAGCTCCAGGAACTAATCGTTCGTTGGAGGGACCTACGCTCCTGCAATGATGCCTGGCAGGTTATCGCAATAGAAATGGTGACCTTGAACTTCGGGACAAATGAGCCCCCAGGATCCCAACGGGCCAGCGCATTGCGTAGCATTGCTTACGACCGGTGCTGTCAGACAAACAGTAGCGAGATAATTCAACACAGCTATTCTCAATAGAATGAATGATTGCATGTTGTGTGCAGTCGCCAGACCACGCAAAAGCGCTCGTCTGCCAGATATTAATTATCTTGTTCAACAGATGTACAGGATTCTTTTTCAAGACATGAAGAATCACAGCAATGAGAAGGACGGTCCTTTATGACGGCATAGCCTGCTACAATGGACGCACTGACGGAGAAGAAGCGCAGGAGGTGCTGAAGTAGGACGAGCATGAAGATCTGCGGTACGCAGAGACTATATCTGTCCTCCATCGCATCCACGCTGAAAGATGCATATCCGCTATCCCATGGGCCAGGACTTTGATACAGGTACTTGTTATGACAAGCCCTCAAGCGCCAGTGGAAGGGGGGTACAGCCGTAGACACATTGTCAGACTTGTATTCATGTAGTAGCGGCGCCAATGTAGACATTCTTCCTGTAGCTGTCAGGCTCTTATTGGTAGCGTTCGACACCCGGAACTATGGAAAGCTGAGGCACGGCACGAGTAAACATGACGGGCCGACTCAACTATACGCGCCGCACGCGACAACAGGGTTTAAACGGCTGTCAGTCCTGTGTGGCATTGACTCTGAGATCGAGGTTGAAGATACTACGTATAGCATCCGCGATTGACATCGCATAATGGTACCTATTTGTAGCGAAACCACGGCAACCAAACCATCTAGTAGCGTGCACTCCTTGGCACTCAACACTGAATGAACACTGAAATCTCCACCCCAGTCTATCTGATATCCATATACATACTACGCATACAACACAGAATGTGAGGCATTTTTCAGCGGTCAGAGCCATGATATACTATAAGCATTCTCGAGCTTTGATGGGGAAGAGACTGTAGAGCGCTAGTCCTATTTCGCTGATTATCGCAGTCAAAGATCTGGAAGCCAGATTCGGAACGCGCAGTTGAAGAAGCTGCTGTCCCACCATGCAACCAATTGGGCTCGTACCCCATCTATTGCTTCGACCCCGGTCTGTAAAACTCAGGAGCCACCAAAAGGGGCGCCCGCGAACCCAAGACTGACACAAACTTAGCTTCGGAGAGTTGAGATAAAATAGGCCACAACTTTCTCCATCGTCCCAGAAGCCCGCTCCCACCTGTGCAACATTGTCTCCACACCGGTCTCGTATGAGGAGTCCTTTGCCTTATGTCTTGACTCCCCTCGTTTTTGGACCATCATCTACAGGCCTACCCCTGGGTTGTGGTGAATCATAACAATCCCAAGTTATGTCTGATACTGAAAATATTGCCGCTCCCATACTAGTAGGATGCCAAATCCAGCAGATGGAGCCCCAATGATTACCTTCTCTCAGAGCATTTGATACCCTAACTACATCTAGAGTGTTTTTATGGTCAATCTCCCACGTCATGCTGCCTGTAGCTCAAATCCCCATCGGAGTCTCCACCCAGGACTGCCTCTCCTGGTCATCGGACGGCGCACTCGCAATCGCGGCATATGAGGAAGTTTACCTCTTACTCCCTCGCAGTGAAGGTCCAGAACCCTGGACGCACGTACACTTTCGAGTCAATACGTTTTCTCACGATGAATGGCCGGTACGACCGCAAGCAAGCTTTGCCAACATGTCCATTGGCGAAGAGCAAGGTAGGGTCTCTGTTGCTTCTCTTGAATGGTCACCTCCTGGTCTCGTAAAACACAGGCGCTCGATCCTCGCTGTTCTGACCACAAACTTGATATTGTCGTTGTGGGTACCTGGTCCTGACCCTAAAGAATCCCAAGGCTGGAAGCGAGTTTGTATCGTCAACAAGGCGACGATTCCACAAAGTTTCTCACCGAATGGGATGATTCGGTCGTTAGGAAGGATTCGCAGCATGGCATGGGTCCCTCCGAATGGCGAACACGCTGATCCGAAATCTCCATTCTCGACGAGGAAGTGGGGGATACCCCTTCTGGCTGTTGCCGATGACAATAACGCACTCTGGATATTGTCAATTTGCAGTCCGTTTACCTCCCCGACTCGTCCCTGGGATGTTCAAGTACTTGCCTACACGGCCGTCACACCCCTTCTTGCACAATTCAGCCGACATTCTCTGCTAGCCGAAGCCTTAAATGCAAAGCATTTCGTTGATCATATATTTATCATGGACTGGGATTCCGCTGGCGAGCTACCGATGACTGTTCGTTCATCCGGCGTTTTCTTTCAAACAATACTCAATGTTTGCCTCGGACCTCCCTTAGGTGTGACGCTGACGGATTTTCAAGTCAATGAAACCGATGCTGGAGAGCATTACACTTTGCCTCGGCCGGTCCCACGTTTCATGCAGGCTTCCATGGAAAGACACAAGAGAAAGTATAGCAGCGATAACCACCTGGACCCTGATGATGTAGTCATGAAGACTTGGGGATCTGGTTCTTCGGAAAATCTCGGTGCTGTTTGCGTTACGTGCCACCCAGCGAGAATGGTAGAGTACCAGGCCCCCGCAGCAGAGTCAGCTACAATAATCTTCGCAGGCGTGAACATCCAGGACGCCAGCCAGAAGCAGGAAAAATTTCCATGGCAAAGTGTCCCACGAGTTGATCCTACTCAAGCTCGCCAGACCGTCATCTCCACCATTCTCGACCCCTCGACCACATCACAAACCTTTGACCAGTCCCTCAAGCTCAGCCGCTTCGATTTGAAGATCATTTACACTGCAATCATGGCTTCGCTCGTTCTCAGCATTGAACTCTCTCAGCAATGGTCCAGTATTGATCATCTGGAGGCTGCTTTAGTTATACTGGAGAATAGGTCAGGGATACCATTGCAGCTTGAACGCACCTTGATAACGTCGTTCAAAAGCTCCTCTGAAGATCACGAATCACTCATCAATGAATGGGCCCAAGAGAGAAGTCAAAATGGATTTGGTCCGATGGCGCTGGGAGTACAGCTTCTCGATAATTGCCAATTCTGTAGCGACAGTTATTACGGACTAGCAGGGGGTTTAGCAGAATTCACAGAGGCGCACTGCCCGAATAATCATCCATATGGTATGACCTCAATCCAATTTGGTGGGATCTAGCTAATATACAATGCAGCTAGATGTGCGCTCACGTTTCTCCCAATCCTAGAGCCAGGATGCTCTAAGTATTGTTCGAGATGCAAGCGCGAGTTTATCAATGAGGAATTGCACCCCGAGATCTCGCCATTCCAGGGCGGGCAGGCTACAGAGAAGCCATCCCTAGCAAATCTGCTCTTCGCAAAGTTCGACATATGTCCATATTGCGATGGTAAATTTTGCGAGTGAGCGCCGAGGCGAAGTATATCAAGTTGTCCAACGCCATTCCGACATCAGGTATAGGTTAGACCAATTTTCTCCGCGGGCAGTCCCAACGTCTGCAACCTCAGGGAATTTGGGAGGATGGTGGTAAGACTCTGACATGTCCCCTATCAATACGCATGTCACTGTTCACGCTTCGATTGAGGCAAAGGACAAAGCCACATGCCTCGCTTCACGCGTCATGTCTCACTCGTTTGTCCTATCCAGATGCGTTCTCTAATCATATCTCAACATCTTTGTTTACAATCTCATGCCCTTTGTAGGGCCCCTACCAGAGCTTCGTCAGGTACACTAAAGCGGTCCTACTTATACTGTTTGACCATAAGATCTCCGTAAGCGGCTGCAGATACACGGATCCGGGCACTTTCAGCGGTGAATATCTCCACTGCCAAGAAGCCTTTGTGTCCAGATCATCGCGCAAAATGTGTCGCCTGTCCAACTCGATTGAACGCTCACATTCCAATCCTGTTGCTCCACGATGGCCCTCACTTCCAACTTCGTTGATCGCGAACGGCCAACGTCCATGGATACACCAGCACCCGAAGCCAACGACCGTAACCGGCCACTCTCTGTTGGCTCCGCTGCTGGCTATTCCCCTCAGACTACAGCAGATGTCCATAGAAAGCAGCATGATCTAGCTGCTGAGGTCTCGGGGCAGGATCGGCATCTGGTGGTCGATGCCTCGGGCGCCCCATCTCCCCAGATCTCACTGATGGATGGACAGGATCTCAGTCGCATGAGCGCTATATCTGGATTGTCTGAGGAGCCTGTTCGCTCACTTTCATCGGGATTGTCTAAGCACATAATACGCCCATCGACGGATCTAGCCGCAAAGCCTTTACCGTCTCCGACGATACGACTGATCGCTCGGACACCAAGTCTATCAACAACGATAGAAAACAGTATCGAGAAGAGAATCAGTCCGCCAATTGCCGTTTCTGATAGCCTTGGTTTCGCGTACCAGCCACTCGAAGCACCAGAGAAATCACGGCCCACAAAACCGGTCAAAAAGCCGCGACAATCAGTGTTCATCGAACACCTCGAAGAGCAGCAAGTCGGTCAAAGTGAGGACCGGAAACCCGATTTGAGCGAAGTGGACAAGAACGCTTTATCGATTGTCGATTGGCCGCTCCCGACGCCTACTGCCTCGCCAGCTCTAGGGACAGGGTTTCAGGACTCCTCCACAGCAGTCGATGATTCCGAAGCTTCCGATGTCAGGGTCCAGTCGTCGCGGCAGACGGCGACCCCTTATGCAACAGTCATAATTCCGCAAGCTCAAAAGTCGCCGCGGTTGAACTTCCTGCCCAAATTCCTTAGGGCGATAAGCCCCAGTGAACCCAAGATCGAGCTTGCAATTGAGGAAAAGTCGCCGGCAGAGGAAGCAGTGTCACCGCAATCTTTCTTCGACGATGAGTCTAGTGATGGCGGACAAGATTCGCAGATCGAGAGCGCGCAACGAGCGATAGTCGCGAGTCCTGTGATGGTCAAGCATGGGTCAACGAGCAGAGTAGGCTTGCAGGAGATGTTAACTTCAACGCCACCAAGGCGGGATACTGGGGCGGGAGCTTCGAGGGAGAGGGCTATGAAAATTTTACGAAAAGAGCATGATGAGAAGGATGCTGGGAAGCCGGGTGTAAGGACCGTGTATGAGCAACAACGAAGCGCAACGTCAAGAGATGAATCACCCAGTGTCAGCTTCAGGAAGGAGATCTTCGCTTCTAGTCCTTCAAGATCGAAGAAACCTCCATCGCATCTAAAGGCTATCCCATCTCCGTCAAAAGGTTCTAGAGCAGCGAGAAAGGTCTCATTCCCTGCTCCATCGCCACTGGATATCAAGCCAGAGCATCGATTCCTAAGACAAAGCATCGTCAGCACGCCATATCCGTCGGGTGATGATGATGAACAACACGAAACAATTATACCGGCTCCGGACACTGTGCCACAGGGCGAATCACACGGTGATATCAGACCAGAATCGATATTGACGTTGGTGGTATACGGCAACGTTGACACCCTTCCGAAAGTAAGAAGGATAGTGATCCCAAATCGGCAAGCAACGTCCCTCGTCGATGAGGCCATGAACAAGCATCCTCCCATAAGGGCTACCATGGTGCGCTCTTTCGATGACGAACAGCTATTCAAGCTCATTTGTAAGGAGTATGCGGACATGCGAGGCTCCCTTAGAAGATTCGCTACTGCACGGACCGTTCGCCGTATCAATTTCCTGTCATATCAGTCAACCTCTCAATTGGTCTCTCGACATGCCAAACCGGTACATCTAGAGGTAAGAGAGAAAGACGGCGAGTATGCCGAAGCGCGAATCCATAGTTTACTTCAGTCGCCGAAAAAAGGTCGTAAGTGCCATGAGTGGACTCATTGGATACGCAGTCGGCATGAGAACATTGGTGAATCTAATCCGGATATGGACCATCTTGCTTTGGAGCTCGTTGAAGGCTGGTCGCCCGAGAAGCTCTATCTTGCAGTCGCTACTGTGCTTATCTGCAGTCTCGCCGCTACCATCCTGTGGATATTCATGGGAAATCGAAAGGGTAGTGTAGCGGTGAAAGATGCCTTTGGTGCCGGCGCCCACCTTGGTCGAGGGGATGTTGGGTATAGGGGCGCTGCCGACCGAGTGGGTAGTGGTGCGGCCTTGGGTCTGCTGGTCCTGTTCTTTGGATGGACTGCCGTGGGTGCTTGGGTTCTTCTCAGTTGGTTGGTGATGTGACACTCATGCTCTGGATACCATATCATACCTCTGATGAAAGCCACACGCGACTCGTTGATCGGCTTCGACGCATTGAAAATGTGCTTGTAAGGCAGCGCCCGCTGCAGCTGCGAGATCTCCATATGCGATCTCATCAGCACTCTGACAGAAATCCATATCGGCTTATGGTGGAGGCTCTACCATCGGAGACATGAAGTCTCCGTCGCCCGCGACTCCCATCCGTACATCAACCTTGACGCCTTCGATCTTTCGCGACTTGCGGCTCAACAGTTCCTGTCAATTTACAGAGCAAGGCTTCCATTCCTGGGCCCAGGTTTGGTTCCCGAAAGAGACGAAAGCAAATTTCGACACGAAGGAGAAGAGCACTAAAAATCTCTTGACTCTCTAGATGCGGGCGACAACGACACCTTGTCAGATCAGATGATCAACTCTAGGAAGGCGATGCCATGGAATCACAGCATCAGCCGTCGATTCACACATTTGCAAGTGCGAGAAACCTCAGTCATCTTCGCGTATCGCAAGGCTAGAAGGAGGAGAAAGTCATGAGATTTTTCGAATTTGTGTCAAGGGTTTTAGTACCATACCAGATGCAACTTACACACAGGTGGGGATACTAATAAGACCCACCAGCTAAGGCTTCGTGATATCGACGGCATGATCAACAGGAGAAGATCATGAAGTCAAGGCGTTGGCATCTAAGAGGATCCGTGTTGTTATGGCTATTTGGCAAAGGCAACGAAAGCTCGATCGAAATCCAGATGATTTCACCTAGAGAGTCCGTACTCCGCCGCAACGTAGTGTGCAGGGTAGATCATCAAACCTCCTCATAATAAGGTAGGTGGAGGAGACTCTTGGCCCCTCTCTGTGCTTCTAAATTCTGGAGCAGCGTTCAAAAGGGTATAGCCCGCGTAGGTTATGATCATAATAGATAACATATAGTTTCGTTTATGGATTGGATGGTATCGTGCTAAATACTTCACTAGATGTGATCAATCATATTTTTCGAAATTGGGGTATATGTCGTAATATGTGCTTTATCCCTTATAGTTGCTAGATTTGAATGAGCTTGGAAAATCACGGATTGGTTGTGGACTGGGTAAGACTGACTTCATATAGCACTTTCTCCCCCCGATCCGTTTGTACCTCCTCCAACTTGACCGTCATCCCCCGTTTGAGCGCGTCAATGGAAAGGTTCTTTTTCAGACCGCAGTCCGCGCGGTATTTGCATTGGCTGGTACACCTCCAGAAATCATCATGGATGGAGGTCGAACCGTAAACATCGATTATGAGTACGTAGACGACTAGCCCTGTGGTGACTGAGATCAGTTGGAGAGAGCTGAGCGATTCGGCAAGGGGGAGGCAGATCAGAACAACAGCCACCGCGATGCGGTTGAGCAGCCGGGTCTTCTTTTTGATTCTCTGCCCGTCGAACACCTTGTGCACGTGGGTCAGGGAGATGATGCTCATGCAGAATAGTGCGACGCCGAAGCCGGCGCAGTAAAACCATCTCAGACCCTCGGGCGTCTCGATCTCGGACTTTGCCCGGTAAGCGGCCGTCAAGTCGTCGGGATTACTATCATGGCAGTCCCTAACGAGGACCAGCTTGGACAGAGAAGCCCCAGCCAGTACGTATGCCATGATGAATGGCAAGTGTGCGGTCAACCATACGGTCGAGGACACGGTGTGACAGCGGATGGCGTGGGTATGGAGGTTCCACGAGTCGATTTCGAAATAGAGCCAGTTGAAGCTGAAAGCTTGGATGAGTCCGAGCACGGCTTTGCCGAAGAAGGCGTTGATGCCATAGGGAGCTCTGTTTTGGAATAGAAGAGCGACAACGGAGTAGCCGAAGACAAGGGTCACAAATGCGTTGGTCCTTTCGGTTTTGTGTTCGATGTTGATGGCAGGGATGAAGTCGAACCATTTGGCGGTTTTGGATATGAATTCTGGATGTCGATTCTCTACCCATCGCTTTATCGACATGATACCAATGGCGCCAAAGATATCGACGACGATCGCGACCCAGATCAAAGATAGCCGATCAGGGTATTCGAGTTGGATACTGGCAATCCAAAGAGCACAGGGGATGGCTACCATTGTGGCGTTCACTATCATATATCCCCGTACCATCGGTATGAGCCACGCGATCCAGAGATAGTGAACGGCGTTGAAGAGCCTTGAGGTCAAATAGAAGGCAATCATCTGTATCCAAGTGCTATCAAAAGCCTGCGATATATTCAAGGTAAAGCCGAACAGACAGATCATGACGAACAAAACCAGTATGCGTTGGAAAATGTCATTCGTCTCGAACCAGCTAACAATCAGGGTCAAATCGCTCCACATCTTCCAGCCTAGGATAAAGGTGACAGAAAATCTCATGAGCCCGAAGCCTGTGGGATCCTCTGCCGCGGCGTCTCCGACTACGGCTATAATCCCAACGTAGAGGAGGTCCACAAACAGCTCAAACGATGCCACCTCTTCAACTTCCGAGGCTCGCCAGAGAAGGCTTCTGTGCCAGTATTGTCTTATTATGGGCTTCCTCCAGAATTTCAGGGCTTGTCCTTGCCGACGCTCGGCATTCCAGTCCCGCTTCTCGTGCGTGGATGAGAAGTCTTCGCGGATTGAGCTTGAGCTGGAGGGTGTTCCGGTGTTTTTTGTCCTGATATGGGCGTCATAGCCAAATTTCGAGAAGTTCGCGTCCAATAACACGCCATGATCAGTCAAATGATGTAGCTCATCCGATAGTGTGTCCAGCTGCATCTTGACTTGCTCTATCTCATCGTATACTTTCCCATGCGCATGGCGTAGATGAGATTGCTGCTGTTCATGGTGCGCATGAATTTCTTGCACAGCTGCGAGATGTTCGTCTGTGCCGTGTATGTACAAGTCAAAGTTGTCGTCCGGCTCAGTCTTGGGCAGTGTGCGTGTCAGGTAAACATGCTCCTCTGGGTCAGCAGCGATATGGACTCGTCTCCCATTGGGTCTTAACAACTTCCTCAATCGGTGACCCGTATGGTAATGCCCTTTCGAGTGCTCGGCTGAACTCTCAACACCATGTACTGAAGCGTTGGCCGGTCCATGACTTGGGCTTTGTGTTGGTGTGATACCTGAGGCCTGTGTTGGTGTGGTTGCCATTACAGCCAGGGCTATCTCAAGTTCGATTCACTGAGACAAACTCTTTACAGTAGCACGCCTGACGCATTCTTGTAGACATCCTTTCCATAGCTTTGATCACTAATCGTGGCAGGAAACCGAAGAGCCAAGAGGTGGAAGTGGGAGTGGGGTGTAGTCAATCTCTTTCAGCCCGCGCATTGGCAGATTGCACTCGAGGCTGCGGCACGAAACGCTGGGCGAGGCAAAGTAATTTAGGGTTAGGGTTGAGATACAGATTTGTAGAATGGGCTAACGAGATCTGCTAAGCTCCATCACCATTTCCATATATTTGTACTTTGAGACCACTACCACGAACGACCTGAGCACATATCCCTAACGAGACTTCGAGTCGTTGACGATCGCCTTTGACCATGCCTGACCAGTCCCATAGCATCGACCAATCTCGGGACCCTTGTCCCTGGTAATACTCTTAGAAGCATATACGAATATCAAGCACTGACAACACTGATTATAGGGTAGTTCTGAGTGACTTCGGTGGGGCGTTTTGTATGGGTACGCAGGCATTGATAGACCTCAAACCGCCACCGCAGTCTCGACCCCAACAGCTAACACCCTCTTCCTCTCACAGGAGGTGCAGGTGGCGCAATCTGGCACGGAGTCAAAGGCTTCCGCAACTCACCCTACGGCGAGCGACGAATCGGCGCCGTCACAGCGATCAAAACGCGAGCGCCGGTCCTAGGTGGTAATTTCGGCGTATGGGGTGGCTTGTTCTCGACGTTCGACTGTGCGGTGAAGGGGTTCCGGAAAAAGGAGGATCCGTATAATGCGATCATTGCTGGGTTTTTGACGGGGGGCGCTTTGGCGGTACGGGGGGGGAGGAGGGCGGCGACGACGTCAGCTATTGGGTGTGCGTGTTTGCTGGCGGTGATTGAGGGTGTGGGGATTGGGATTCAGAGGATGATGGCGGAGAATACGAGACTTGATGTAAGTTATTCCAGTCGGAGTATATGGAGTAATAGCTTACACGATCTCAATAGTTACCACCACCTCCAGCTGCTCCCTCGCCAGCTGGAGTCGATCCACAGTCGCCGATGGTTGCTTGACCATCTTTTACCGGATTTTCAGATACTCTACTCCCGCTACATTTGGCACTTCAATTTGATTACGACTTGGGAACGGCGACGGCTCCTGCGTCCTTTTGTTCAGAAGTTCTGCATAGCGGTTTATGGGATATGGATGTACAATATAGGCCAGGGCGTGATTACGACTTCAGAGACTTACAGTGGTCTCCTTGTCAATCTCTACATCGAACATCATGCAGTTACTGAGCCTTGTACGTGAACTCATATTCCACATCCATTGAGTCTAATGCCCACTCTCATTCCTCTCCACCAATTCACCCACCCCCAGTCCTCTCCCCAGCTTCACCTTCCTCTTCCTCTTCTCCTTCCCCCCTTCCTCCTCGCCCTTCTTCCCAACCTCACCCACCTCCGCACCTTCATCCGCATACGCATCGTCAGCTTCCAGCATTTCCCTCATGGGATTCAGGTCCATCCGCATGCTATACGCATCCTCCCCATCCGCATAATACTTGGGCTCGATCTTCTCCATCTGAAACCCCAACGTGTCCCTGTACAAACGCAGCGCGGCAATGTTGGCCAAGCGAACGTGAAGCGAGACATATTGGGCACCGTAGGTTTCGACCATTGCTCTTTCTGTGACATGAGGTATCATTAGCTACCTAGAGTCGCTCAACAGCGCATATTCACCGTACGGCTCTGTCTCATAAGCTTCTCCGCCAATCCTAACCGCCTATGCGTCCTCATCACACTCAGACTCGTGATGTGACCATGCTGTATACCATTCACGGGCTCCTCCTCCATCTTGGCAAGGACATATCCGACGATCTTAGGGGGGTCATAGGGTGTTTTCTTGGGGCGCGATGCATCGACGGCAACGTAGGATAGTTGCGGCCATGTGAGGGCGTGGTAGAGGTAATATTTCAAGAAGTAGTTTTCGGGTAGATTGGTGATATTGGTCGCTTGGACGTGGGGGATGTCAGCGGCGGTTAGGACACGGATGTCCATTTGTAGGGTAGGGTGGGGAAAGGCGATGCGCCCCGAAGAGTTTGCGTGAGCGCGAGTATTTGACAAAAGTATGCTTCGATACTCCGAACGCTTTAAGGCATTGGGCCGAGGCTAGAACTATTCTACGGCAAGGCCCTCGCAAGCGTCCGAAGCGAAAAGCTGCGAACCGAATGCTATCGCCGCTGCTGCTAGAAGAGATATCCTACAACACCAACGCAACCTTCTACGTGCTCCGAATTTAATTTCCATCAGTATGAAAGCAAATCTACCCTCTGCTCTTCTGCACCGCAGATTATCCAAGACAGACAGCCCTGAATCCCATAGCGCTAACTACGAATACTCAATTTATGTATTCTTTAACACAGCACAATATCACCATCACCCCTGAGACAACACCAGACGAGCTCTCCGTTCGCCTTCTTACGAATACTTATTCATATTGAGATTTTGGCGGCCTTGACTGGTCTGTTTTGATGGCACATTCAAGTGCTACTATCTGTTCCAGCTTCTGGATTCACTGTTTTTGAGATACAGATGTTGGGATTCAAAGAAAGCTTTCGTGTACGATAGGTTCATGTTACGTTTGAGGGTGTGACTAGGTCACTCGAGGGAATCTCCTTATGGTTCTTTCTTGGAGAGCAAAGGGGAAGGATCAATTGGGGAGAGTTGCCCAGGGTCTGTATTTTGTATTTGAATTTCATACTACCACTATCTAGCTACTCAGAGCTAATGAGAGCGGTCTATATCTCTCTTGCCGAAGAGGAAACCGTGACCCACGGAAGAAAACCTTGTCCCGTACTCCATTTACCATCGCGTTTCTAGACCTCTAGACACTATATGCTGTCCTATCCCGTGCTCTCCATACGGTCTTATACGCATCTTTCGCTAGGGTTGCCTACCCCTCTGCCCTCCGGCTGAAGCCTGTCCACTCCTACGCAGCTCCAAAGAGTTGTTCCCTCGCCAGCGTGGACTGGCCGAGTATACCCCGTTGGATGACCCACTCGGTCGCCGCCTTCAGCCCCTTCGAAGTTGATACTATCCGGCGGAAGTCGTTTAACCCCGCCTTCTGAACCCAGGGTCTATTTCTCCATATAATCATCAATGGTCAGTGCAAGCAACGCATTCATCGAACCTGGAATCTTGACTGATGCTTGATTTTCTGTGTACCACGTAGCTATTTTAAATTGCTTTCCAATGTGAAGTTTATAAAGTATTTACATAAATGCTGGGCTGTTCAAAGATGCTCAGCACCATCCGTCGTCGTAAAACGGTTCCCTAAAACCCAACACCCATAGAATTCAAATGTTTTCGCTTTGTGAAAATGCAAATTCTCCATGCCATACGAGCTGGTTTTTCGCCTAGGCGCTCGATTCACCCAGTTGGTGGAGCACAACTGTCATGCAGAGGACGGAATGTGCGGCTCATATCAAGTATAGGACATCTAGCTGGTGAACCTCCACTCGATGTTGTGGAATCTGCCTGTACCCCCAGCGGTAGGAAAGACCTGCTCGAACAAAGCCTTTGAAAGGTCAAGAGATTGTCCTTGACAGTCCGCGCACTTGTCGGTGAGTACTCCTTCGTATTCCTGGCCATTGGCAGAGATTTTGAGAGTACGACCACAGTAAGGGTTCGTTTTACCATTGCCATTTGACTCGGTACCCATCATATCTTTAGCAAGCGCGACATAGTAAGGGCTGATAACCGGATCCACCCAGCCGCAGGAACCAGCTGCCCCGGCTCCCTCGAACGTGGTCACGTCGCTGGCCGTACACTTGCCATTAACGGTACCGCACGCACCGCCAGTAGCGCCCGAATCGGAAGTAGAGCTAGAAGGTGCAGGTGAGCTGGGTACGGGTGCTGCATACGACTGAACTGGGGCCACTGCCTTGACCTCGGGTTGCGCAATTACTGCAGGAGTGCTAGACGGGGTGACGGACGGTGCTGGGGCAGGTGTGGAAGTAGGGACCGGTGTGGACGTAGGAGCCTGTACTATGTCCGCGGCTAACTTATTTTGCTGTGGAACGTAGACTGAGGTCGAGCTCGTTTGTGCTGAGGTACTGGCTGTAGAAGCTGAGCTTGAGGAGGTTTGCAAAGTGGTTTGCGGGTTTTGTAGCAGACGAGGGTCACCTTCTTGGACGTAGACTGTGGTATAGACATCGACAGTCTCGGTGACCTCCTCGATGAAGGTGGCAGTGTAGCCTCTTTTCTCCAATGGGACAGCTGCGGCCACTGCGAGAAGGGCACTGAGAGCAATGGGGATGAAAGACTTCATATTGATGAGGGGTCTTCGTATATATTATATGTGGTTATGAGTACGTTCAGGTCGAGGATCAGTCCGTAAATGAGTGTGGTAAATGAATGTGAGTAATCGACTGGCGATCAAAGTGCTTCGGATGTGATTTCGAAGTTGTTACGAGCTGGCTGCTGCGTGTGGGATACTGTGGGAGTGTGGTGAGTTGCGGGCTTTTAACACTGGGCAAATGAGGGTAGATGCTAGCTCCCCGTAAAATGAAAGGCTGCTTGTCTCTAGGACAGCAAAGAAGAAAAGTGGTAAAAAAAGATATGGAGACAAAGACGGACTGATTGACGAGTGAGTGTGGTAAGATGGTAAAGAACAAAAAGAGAGAAAGGAGAGCAAAGGGAGGGAATTTTGTTGTCCGGCCTAGGGGGTCTCTCGCATCTAGCCGAAGATCTTCAGGCACACCAGTGTCCAGGCCCAGGGGTCAAATATTGGCGGCGACGCTAGTCTCCGTCCTCCGCCACCAAAAAAACCCCTGGCAGCCAATGGCTTTTGCGCATGCCACTTCTTCCACCTTCCTCTCCCTTTCATCCCCACTTATTCAGACTTGGTCGGAGGGGTGAGATCTTGCCTGTGCATTCTGGTTCGTCCAACACTTCTGGAACAATGCGCTGTCAGCCAGGATGACTTGACGCTCCACGTAATCCATGATCCTTTGATAGAGATAATCACAGATGCTGTCTCCATCTGTTGGTCATGCCTCCAACGCTCGGTGTCCTGATCATACGTAGCTGACGATGAAACATCGATGATGCGGGAGGCTGCAGGTGAAGGCCCGACTGTTTCTCGGCCATGCAGATGCAGCACTACACATCAGTCAAGATGGATGTACCTTGGCAGTAGCAAAACCCTCGCCTCCCAGATACGGGCACTTCCACTCGAATGATTGTTTGACCAATGTGGATTCAACGTGGATTCAACTCTTCCTCATTCAGGGTACCTTCTTTATTCGTCCAAAGGTTATGGCGCATTCTGCTTGTTATTACAGATGCAACAAGGCTGCGATCGTGGCCACTATTGTCAAAGTCGCTTTCCACGGTAAACCGCTCCGCGACCCTTTTCCTATCGATGGGATTGTGTGTCCATTGCTAGGGTTACTACCAGGACCAGGTGTGGAGCTACTTGGGGGCGATGTCAACGCATTGTTAGCAGGGGGTCCGCCGGTCTGCAAGCCTCCTACGATCAAGCCGCCCAAGCTACCTTCCAAGCCTGCAGAGGTTATGCTCTCTGAGCCCACCATCAAATCGCTTGTCGATTTTGAGAACACCAGCACCCCCTCCACCGTTGCAACAGGTGCGCCTCGAGAGAGTGTGCGGTCTACCTGCATAGCGGTTGTGGTGGCTGGGATGGCTTGAAGAGTATTACTCTTCATGAGTTCAGTTTTGAGCCATTCTGGGGTGCCAGTACCTGTGAAAGTGGGTGACTCATGAATATCGGTATCACCGTCACCAACGACGAGGTAACTTGATGCGTCTAAGGACACTGAAGCTCGTACGATTGCAACGCCAACGGTCGTCGTGGCGGCGGAGGCTCGTTCTTGGGATGAGACAACGGCAGCCTCGTTGACTGGCGTAGTTTCCGAAGCAGGACTAGGGATGGAAAGTAGGTATGGCATGCCTCCAAATTGAATGCTATGAGCTGTAGCAATGGACATTGCGTCCTCCGATATCGCCATAGCCGCAGGTCCGACCATAATGGTATGGCCTTGGATCGATACTCCATCCGATACAGCTTCTATTGCATGTCCGCTACGTGATGTAGCAAGAACACTATCCAAGCCTGATAGATGCACGATCGGATCGCCGCCATTATTTCCATTGCTCTGCACAGTGTGTATAACCCTAGAAGCTGTTACCGCACTGTTACTCTTCCCAGGCCGATCGGAAGCATCCGTAACCATAGCGTTATCAGCCGGTATTATGTACACATCTGGGACAGGTGAAGCACTTGAAGACAAGGAGATTTGAGCTGGTAGCGCTGCGGCGCTCTCGGCAGACGGTGAACTTTCTGGCCTCTGTTGGCTCTCAAACGGTAGGCCAGTCTGAAGAATATCCGGTTGCTTATTTGGAGAAGCTGGCAGCTCGCTCTGGGGTTTGGGGGCAAGAGCGCTCTCCATCCGTGACATCTGATTAGGTGAAGCGCGGTCCGGACCCAGACGAGATATTGCCTCTTCCGTTGGCTTCGCGAGTTCTAACCTGCTTGATCGTGATGCCATCCCAGGGTCTTGAACAGTCCCGCTTTGCTTATTGGGATCATCCAACGTCTCTGCACTCATTCCTGGCTGTGTGGATCCAGGTTGCGGCTGGTGACTGTGCAGATCTTGCCCAAGTCCTGATCCCGGATCCGTTGTCTTACCACTCGGAGGTACGCTTTGACTCTGTACAGACACAGAACTTGGCTCCTTCATTTCCGCGGTCTTTGATGCGCCCATATCCACAACTGGACCTGGCGTGGGGACCATCGGAGACGCTGTGGCTTGGACGGTCGTCACGTCTGGAGCCATTGCGGTAGCCACCGCCAGGGTCTTTGGTGGATCGTACGCTGTGAAAAATGCATCTGAAACCAAGGAATACGCAGGATCTATTTCCATGAATTTCTTCGGTAGAGCAAGAAGCGGACGATAGGGTTCGCCAGGCGCTGGCATGTACCAATTCTCTTCCTGAATGACAAGGGCGCATCAGCAGATTTCGAGGGGCTTTTAGGACGTTCAGGCTCACCATCACACTTTGGGGTGGACAAGGTAGGTCGGCGAAGTTGAAACTTCTTGTTGCAAAGTTCTGATGAGATGAGCCCACAGGATTATAGAGAGGTCCTGCAATTGTTGACAAGTCTCCTGCAGCGAAGGTGAGCATCGTTTCTGTTATAGCTGCCTGTGACCCAACCGCTCCACACCAGTCAGCGGCGGATATGCTGTGGAAATTGGCATATATAGATGGTGAAGTACTCCTCGGTATTAGTGAATGAGAGGACGAGACAGCTCTGTAGCTGAGCACTCACAATGTGAAAGTCCCAGACACGATGGTACTGACTGGCGAGCCGTCATCTTGTGTTATTGAAGTTGGAATAACCAGTGAATGCCCTCTTGCGTGAACAGACTTCTGTGCAACGCTATTTTGGGTAGAGGTAACTGAGTCCGCCATGGCTGAAGTCACTTCGATGCAAGCTGGCGGCGACCACGGATTGACAAGAGGTATCTTGAACGTTAGGGAGTTGATCTCTGTGATTCGGGCTGTGGTGATTATGGACTGTATATTCGTTAACGTCGTCCAGATTTGTTCCGTTCCAGGGCTACCAAGGACGGAGATCATCATTGACGTTGTTGGAGCCCTAGCTGTGCAGCCCCAGTATGCCAGTCCTGAATCCGTTGTGGCGCCGTAATAGAGGGGGCTGACACTATGCCCAACGACTGATAGGCATGATGTATTCGCACCTGGTTCGGGCCAGTAGTAGATGTCGACGTTCTGAGCCTCGATGATGGCGTTCCCGCAGCAGGTTTCTCCAACAGCAGTAGCCTCGGCGGTAGTCGAAACAAGAGTAGTGCCGGCCTTGACGATGGTGGTAGTGGAAGAGTGGAGGCTCTTCATCAACGATATACACTGAGTGCCTCTCATCCAGTCCTTTATCTTGGTCATGGCTAATAACGTCTCTGGTGGCTCGTACAGAGTACATGAATAGGATGCGTTGTTACCCTGCTTCCAGCAGGGCTTCTCATCCATCATCCACATGTTCTCGAAGAAGTTTCGCGCTGCGGAATCTACATCACCAGTGCAGGAGCTGTCCCAAAGGACGCATTGATCGCTCAGAGATAGTGAAGGGCCATCCCAAGTCTTTGTCCCTGAGCAAGAGGGTCCTCCTACCAGACACTTGATGCCCGAAGAATTGGGAGCTTGCGCATATGCTACCGGAGCAGTGGTAATGGTACTGTTTTGTGCGCTGGGCCGATATCCAGATGGGCCAACATATGAAGTACCGCTAGAGCCCTTGAGCGCCTGCAACGTCGCTGTTGGAGGGTCTGGAAGCCTTCTGAACAGTGTGTGTGGGCTTGGCGTGACTAATCCAGAGGCGATGCCATCAAGAACGAGTACCAAAGTGAGTAGCACTGCATTGGACAAGTAGAGCATACCTTCTCCTTTGGTTCATAGGAAGCTATTACCCGGATGGGAAGGAAGGCTTTCCAAAAGAGGTAAGACTAATCACAGCAGATTCCAGCCTGTCGGAATATTGCACGTGAACGAAATATTTACATGGAAACACCGAAAAACAAAGACAGAAAGGTTTAGGAAGGAGAGAAGAAGGGCAGGAGAGGAATTTTAATCTGTGCTGCTGGGCCTCACTGAGAGAAGCACCTAGCTGGTACTAATCAAATTAGCCGGACTAATGTGGCACAGTTCCACTGTTGACAACATGTCCGATCTCGCTCTCGTATCACTTCATAGTATACGGAGCACAGGTTGACGTATTGAAAGTCATAGCACATCGGTATTCTGCCATCCTGCTCCAAGCCGAAGCTGGGAACTGCCTTTCTAGATCCTTGTATCAAGATCCATCTTGTTAGCTTGGTACTGAACAAGCTGAACATGATCTTGTCGTATCGTTACACAGTCTTTGCAGATTGGTCGCTGCAACCGCCCAGGAATGGCAAGCGTGAAACAAGTGTAAGCGCCCTGTATGCACGCTCCTTCGCTCAGCCTCCGGGAAGGATTCTAATAGCTTGCTCATCTTGTGGTATGATGGTGTTTGACCAATGATGTCGAAGGCAATAGCAAAGCAGGTTTTTGTGGTAAGGATGCGAAGAAAGGAAAGGAAAAGTTACCTAAGAAGCATTCGTAGAAATAAAGTGTCAGACAACTGTTGAGCTGTAACCGCGCGAGTAGTGGTTATAATGGCCATCGTTGTTATTTTGGTCAACTCTCCTTTGCGTGTTTTCTTTGATATTGGGAAAGAACGCAGTGTGTAGTCAAGACTTGTCCAGAAGACTGGTGCTGCCGTGATGGTATATTGTCTCAATATAGAAGAATTCACCTACTTCTGGTTCACGCCCTCCCCTTCCACAACGATCGATTTTGATGATTTGTTTTCGCTGCAGATATTGTAGAGAGTCTAAAACTGAATAGTCCCTGTAGCAGAATATTTCTCATTACTAGTCCGGCTACAGATCTATAAAGCGATCGCAATCTGGCCTAGAAGAACCCTGGAACAGGACCCCGGAGTCCGGAGATTGGAAGCTCCGGGACGCTAGCCCGTTAGGGCTGGACCAGAAGTAATGAATTCTTCTACCGGTACTTTGATCTTCAACTAGGAGTTCTCCACGAAGCGCTTAAAGTATGCGCCGCCTCGAGCTACCAGGGCGAAAACCACACTTCCTGACCAATGACTGCCCTTACCGCCCAGTCCAGTGACGCTGAAACAACAGTTCGTTTTTGGGACCTCGATATCGGTGTTGGCAGCAGAGCATGTACCACGGACCGTTGGATAGACCGTTGGACCCCGAGGACTGATCAGGAGTGCTTGGAAGGCGTTATGCCTTTATCATGCGATTTCTTCGTCAAGCTTACCGTGAGCATCAGTTCACTGGAAGTGTAAATGCTGGCGGGAAAATTATGCAATGACGCGCTGGTCGTGCCGGGCAAAAGCATTGATACCACGAGATCTCTGCATGTGTAGGCGGTAGATCTATACCCACCGGTCGCTGTGATCATGGAAGCCCGAGCTCCATGGATTTTGGGAAGAGGAGGGAAAGGGTGGAGTGTAGGAATTGGGGATGGAGAGGGTTGTTTGGATGGGATTGTGGATGTTCTATAGTCGAGAAACGATCTTTCGATGGCGGCACCAAGAAAGCAACAACATAGGTGATAATGTTACCCTTGTTGGCGTGCTCGACCAGGTGAGGACTTTCATCAGGTTTTTGTTACCCTTGTGACCGCTGGTGGCGTTGAATATATTTTACTACAACGCCGGTTCCATATCGTCGTCAATAAAGCTATGTCTACAGCCAAGTACCCGGAATGCTTCCACCCAACTGCTTATGGACAATGACATCGCTCGCGGCCTACCTGAACCCTTCGCACTATGCAAGTCCTCGAAATTCCATACACCGTATGGTGTTGCGAGGCTCAATCACAGTCGAGGCTTCTCACTCCTGTCCGAAACCTACCGTCTCCTCGACGGCGATGGTCAATTTTCCCGATAGGTCTTCATAGTTCTTGTAATCAGGCAGATCCAACCGATTGAAACTATAGGAGGTAATTAGTTGACAATATCTTCGAGTGGCAATCCATCTGAACAAACCAGGTGTGCGACTTCGGCAGAGCTTTGTCAGAACCAGACTTCTCAATTGTGAATCTTCTGGGCCCATCGCTGCCTTGCAAGTCTTTAAATCCATTGACAGGAATTCGAGACGTGCCTGTCGCGAACTGAAGCAAGCGTGACTTTTGCTCGGCGTCCCAGCTTCGGACGCACTTCGTTTCACAGTCAGTATTTGCCATCATTGAAAGTTTCTCATAACTCACGGTCCAGAAGTTTCTTATGACCTGGTCCTGTTCGGTATAGCCTCGGTAGTCCGTGTGTTTCTTCCAGTCTTCGACGTCGATGTCTGCGATACCTCCAATGAGTAGCTCTAGCTCACGCTCATCGAAGACATTGACGAGATCTGGTGGTATAAGCTCATTGAATCCGGTCACGAAAGCGTTAAACTGCTCTTCTACTCGTTTCTGAATTCTCCATTCCGTGATGAGTCTGTTAGGCGGTCAGCAGGTCTCCGACAACTTCATACCTATATTGGATATCATAGGGGACGCACTCGATGTACTCCTTCTTATTGTCGTTGGTGACCTCAATGTTTCGCCCATTGGGCTTCAAGTCAATTGTTTGGATCTCTCCAAAGCTCTCATCTTCTGTGGAGAATGTCGGCTCTATGACACCCGTGATATCGTTCTCCCTGCAAGATGGTCAGTTATATTTGGAACCGTATCACGAATAGTCGACTCACAAAGTCCAGGTCAAGGTCCTGTGGAAATCAGCATCTACACCTTCCATGTCTGCAAGAGCAACCCTTTTCCGCAAGATCATCTTGTAGAAAGCGCCGATGAAGAATGCATCAAGAAAGCGTCGGTGGAAGATGGCCAAACCAACCACTCTGCCGATGAACTTGAAGTAATTTAGATGTTCTGGGTTGATGCCAGAGTGTGGGTTGATTTGGAGAGTATAATTATCGTGGGCGGAATATTCGAAAAGGCAGTAGAACGGATTAAACATTTCATGAGATAGGAGGAAGAAGAATTCTCTGTAATGAGATTAGTATTGGTGCGCCACATTCGTGAAGACAGTGTCGCTTGCCTTGACAAGCCTCCATAATCCAGGCCATCTTCTCCATCAAATTTGATCATCAGTCGTTTCTTAAGATCGTTGGCGTTTTGCCGCATGATCTCAGCATAAGAGTCTTCAAAGATGTGATCTCTTCGAACTTTGACGTGACACTGTCCAGACAGAATACGCAGAGCAGGTTGGGATCTGAAGTAGATAAGTTTACGTCGGAAATCCCGCTTATATTGTGGAACGTTCTGATCCAGGGACGACGGCAGTCGGGGATCATCCCATGTTGTGGTCTTGGTATTGTGGTCGACAAAGTACACTCTTGCCGTATTTGTGAGGCGCATTTCCCATCCACTGGGCAAAGCACCCAGTTGTGACACTGGCTGAGTCTGGATGGTGGTGTTATTCCCATTCGGGTTCTGGCCATACATGCGGATGTACTGCTGCCGACGAGGATCCACCCACGTAGTTGTCCGTGTATTATGATCAACGAAATAGGATCTGCCCTCCGGTGTATGTCGTTGCTCCCAGCCGGCTGGAAGTTCTCCAGTTCCCGCAGTCGTCGCACCCGTGGCCATCATGGACACGGCATTCGCGGTACTTGTAGCTGGGGGCGGCGACGGTGCGGACTCTACTTGACTGGGCGAATTCGCGCCCGTACGGTCTTCTGGTAACATACGATTCTGATGAGCGCGTCGCTCCAGCTGGGTGTTTGCTTCCATGGCATTTCGTTGATCTCTCTCATTGTAAGTTGTCGATGGTCTGGTCCACGTAGTGGTCCTGGTGTTGTGGTCTACATAGTAGGTCCTTCCCAGATTGTCATCTCGCCTTTCCCAACCGGCAGGCAACATGCCTTGGTTATCTCTAAATGAGCTAAGGTGACCTGGACCACTTGGCCCAGATTGACCTGTACCGTTCGACTGTGGAGGGTTACCGGATGGTGCACCTAGAGGGGCAAGATTTTGAGGTTGGGGTGGAGCGGGAGTGTGAGGTGGAGGGTTGTCCACAGGAACGTCGCCCACTGGTCCACTAGAGCCCGCAGGAGACCGCGGGGGTACACCGTTGCTTACGGACGTTACACTTCCACCTCCAACCGATATGGATGACCCTGGATGTCCAGAGGTGTTCGGCTGATTGGCAGGCGCTCCGAGATTTGTAGACAGATTGACGATAAGCTTTCCATGCACGATCAGATTGTCGTTTGATTTCTTGAGGTCCCGAGTAAGCATTTCTAAGCAAGTTGATGTCAGTACCCGTAGGCATTCGATAGCTGCACAGTAAACAATCACCATCTCCACCAACGTCCATATCCATGACAGATCCAATTCGCACATTGATCACGCCTAGAAACCCCTGATCCTTTTTCTTGAACTTTTTCTGATCGAAGATCTGAATTGCTAGAATGCTTTCTTCCGATGCCCGCCTATTACACATGTTAGCCTCCTCATGCTCAACAATTGAACTCTGGCCCCGTACATGTCAAAGCTTTCATTCCAGTACGGATTGAGTGTCTTCCGGATTACTGATGTTGTTCGAGTCTGTTCTCCCGATATCGTTGCGACAGCAAAAGGATCCGGGAATCCTATGGGTGTGTCGGTCAGCCTCTACCTGAGCGGATCGAGCTTTGAGGTGTGACATACTGAAGACATCGCGTTTATAAAGACCATCGGCAGCAATTACTGTTTAAGATAAGTATCACGACAGATGATGTATTGGTCAAGCCACCGCATTGAACATACTCGTTACCCTCAGGTTCGGCGCCCTGTCGACCATCAGTCTATTATGATGTATTCAGAGCTTAGAGACAACATACGCTGGTAGGTCAGAGTCCATGTCGCCCATGCAAAGTCTCAAAGTCACGGTGGGGCTTCAGATGTTATCGTTGATGCTGTCCAAGCGGTGAGGCGCGCAGCGAGAAAGCCGAGTGGTCATAGAACAACAGTCGCGGAGGTTCTGAGGCTCGAGGGGGCTGTGTAGAGTAGGTGGATATTCCGGACTACCTCATTGCGTCAAGGTCCGTACCTTCAACACTACATCCCATGAGCATTAACTCAGAACAAGGATTCAAGAGTGGGGAAGTATCGGTGGAAGTTGAGGTAAAGACGTTACGCTTGACATTTCCCCACTGATGCTATGAAAGGCTCAATTTAGAAACATCGTCAGCCCTACAACGGAGCATCAGGCCTCTGGTCTGAATGATCTCCCTAAGAACCATTCAACTCTTACTTCCATATCTCATACACAAACCCATGTTTGAGTATCCAAGTAGGTTGTATTAAACTAAGATGTCTAATGATACAGTGGAACAAAGTTTTTCGAGCTTCAGACGTATCTTTTACCTCTAAATAATTCAGAGTCCTCGTGCCCTCTTTATATGCAGATTAGGTGAATCTGTCAGCTCTTTGATGTTCCTGCCAAACAATCCCATACGCAACCGTTACAAAGGTAAGTTCGCTCAATATGGTGCGTATCCTCGAGGTCGGCCTCGGTATCCCCCACGGTAACCGCCACGAGGAGAGTAGCCACGATCATAACCTCCCCTGTCATAGCCCCCCCGGTCGTAACCTCCGCGTCCAAATCCGCCTCGGCCTCGTGGAGGTGGTCCTCGACCGCCCCGACCTCCACGAGTCATGCCAGGTAGGTTTGTACGTTTCGGTACAACCTTCATCCGTCGAATCAGCAGCTGCAGCAAGGATCAAGACGGGAGATAGCTGACTTTGAGATTTCTACCCCTGAACATGCTCTCGTTGAGGACCAGTGCCTGAGCAATAAGTTGTGGCTCGGTGAACTCGACATACGCATACCTGCGTTCCCCTGTTAGCAACCCTTCTGGAAATCTTATACACACACGAGCATCAGGAGAGACTATGACAGAGATAAAGATACGAACCCTTTAGGATGTCCAGTGAACTTATCGAGCAATATCGTGACTCGGTTGATCGAACCACAACTTTGAAAATGTGCTTGGATCTCCTCTGGTGATGCGCCGTAATCCACGTTGCCAACAAATATACTTCGCGCGTCAATGTCCTCCTTGTCTTCGCGCAGATCGTTGTCTTGCTGATCCAAGGATGCCTGCATCTCTCGCAGTTTCGCCGCTTCTGCCTCCATCTCAGCTACCCTCCTCTTCATTGCTGATATTTCTTCCTGCACAATTTTTTGATCAGCGCCCATTCTTTTACAGTCTTGCATCACTCCTAGCCAATCTCGAGGCGCATGCACACGTCGTTGCAGTGAAAATAGCGAAACGGTCCATCTCTTACTTCGTCATCTCCACCCTCATCTTTCATTTGGGAACGATCATCCTCTGTAGGAACCCCGTTGTCCGACATAACTTTGGCTTAGACTGATGCTATCGTTGTTTGAGATGAAATTGCACTACACGACGTGCTTCAGTATATGCAATAGCTTTTGATCAGTGCAATGACTCGGTGTCGTCACAGTTGTGATGAGAGTGGCAGACTTTAGGTTGGATGCAAGCAATAGTAGAATAGTGAAAGAATCAATGGTTGGAGATTAGGAGCCGCATCCTCACTAGCGTCGGCAAACCGGGACTCGCTCCCCGTCTATAACACCAATACTTGATCCATCCCTCTCATTAAAAGCTTCAATGGCGAACGCGTCTCATTCACCCCGCTGTTCCGCTGCGTGTGCGGTACCGAGGTCGGCTCTCTTTTCAAGATATATTTTACTTCTTCCAACATGAGATGTCCAGCTCTCCCGAGCACGCCAGCGTCGTTCCCGCAACTCTCTCATTTCTAGCTATATACAATCCTACCCTGAGCTCGTCTGACGAAACCTTTGAGGATCAAATCTTGTACTACTATTCGAAGCCAAGAGATGGCTCTGGAAGAGGTCGCGATGGGAAGGACTCCGGCGAAGTGGAGGAGACTAAAGGGGAAAAGGACGAAAAACTACGACAAATTGGATTAGCCCAGGGAATGGTCAACTTCGCCAAGTACTCAGTATTAGCACTCATATTACTGGGCTAGCTGACAGGATTTAAAGGAACTTCTCTAATGGGAAATCAGTGGACTCCATCGAGACAGAGAAATCTCGAATCATTCTGCACGAGCTCGAAACAGATTTCTGGCTGTTGGCAGTAGGGTTCAATGTGACTTCTCTTTACAGTGCGCCTAACGTCTCGCATAGTCCATTGACCTGACACGCCTTCCCAAGTTTCCCGAGGTGTCTACACTCAACGGATCCCAAAAGTCGACAGTCCATATCGAATACTCTACACGGGAAGTCTGTCCATCCGCATTGCTTCTACAGCAGATTCTTCGCGCTCACCGAATATTCCTCATGCATCAGGCACAGTCAGTCGCCGTGCTTCTCGGACGACTTCCACGGTCGAAATTCTGTGGTTTTCTGAAGCGCTTTTGGGATGGATTCATATGGAATTGGGACGTCCTCCTACATAGCAATCCTGCGATCGATATTTTCAATGGGATCAAGCTTGCCGCCGGCGGTGAGCTTGGAATTGGTGTAGGAGAAGAAGAGTGGGGAAGTGGCGAAAGAGAAGTGCTGGAAGGCTTCGTTGAAAGGACTGAGGGTCTTGTAGATTTGGTGGTATCACGGTTCGGAGATGCAGCTCCATCCAGTCGGGATCCCTCGATAAGGTCCTCATCTAATCGTAATTTGCAAGATATCAAACCAGATCGGCATTCCTCCATCGACTACCCAAAGCCCTCTGACGGCATTGTATTTTCGGGCGTTGGCGCCTTAACCAGGCTTTCTGTAAGGAACATTTCTAGCTGGATGGAGTGGCTTCATATGCATGGGCTGGATGCGTATGGCGTCCGGGATAATCCATCCTCTACACCTCGTCGAAAACGGAAGAAGATGGGGTCGTCGACGCCAGAATTTGGTCATGCGACCAAAGCGGTTGACGCCCAGCGAAGCGGCTCCGACCTCTCACCCTCGAAATACCACGAGTCTCACAAAGGTCCTAATGGCTCGACTGGAGGTCCTGGCATTCCCCCATCTATCGTCGCTTTAGACAAAACACGCCAAGTAGCAAGTGCAACCTCAGCCTCGGGTCAAGACTCAACCCACGCAAAAGATGAGCCATCTGATGCCGATGCTGGCTCTGGTACAGACACTCTCGTAAAGTATTTGACACTTGGAGTTTATGGCTCAACATGGGGCATCCCATCAGGCAGACCGCCCGTTGACAGACGAGTGTCAAATCTCCGTAGAGATGGGTTCAGCAAAGTATCTACGTCAACAACAAGCAATGACGAACGCAAAATCGGTCCGGCATCAGACACGTCAGGCGGTCACTTCCTAGTAGGCTTACAGGGTGAACTTGAAGAAGGTAATCAAGCGGTGAATATTGGTCTCGGTACTGAAGCCAGCACAGATGCTGAAAATGCGTCGGAAGGCAGTGAATCAGATAATTGCGTAATGATAAGAACACTCCATGTTGAGCGAGTCAAACCGAAAGATGTTCTCCCAAGCAAGGACGCTGCGAGCGATCCGGAAACGGCAGCTGAGACCTACTTCGATACCATGCGCCTCGTCGTCTACGTACACAAACCATTCATCTTCACCTTTCTCTTCGACCTCGAAACCCCTGCACTCGCCCTACCCTCCTTCTACCGATCTCTCCATCACCAACTCGGACCTCTGCAACGCCCCCTCATGGCGAGCACATCTCCCAGCAAAGTCTCCAAGCGCCTCTGGGAAGCCGCCAGCCCGAGAAGCACAGCCTCAACGGCCAGCACCCAACCGATCTGCGACCTCGTCTTCGACCCTGTACGCCTGACAATCCACACCACGATCCCCAACATTCCGGAGCCAGGAACAGAAGAGTCTCCAACCCAACCCTGGACGCGCATCGAAGCCTTAAGCGTCCACTCCCAGATCCTAAACACATACACCTCCACCCGTCAGCACACGTCGGAACTCGAACGCACCTGCAAGACCTCGCGGGGATGGTGGGTCGTCTGGATGAGACTACCAAATGCATCACCTCTTCCCAAGCAGAACGACACCATTGATGCCACCGACAACAACGACGACCACCAAAGCTTCCGCGAAGCCTTCCTCATCCGAAAAGCCAGCGATTACGTCACCCCCGCTGCAGCGAGAAAGTCGAGCGGTAGGTTTGGGCGAGATGTCAGCGGGTCGAGTGCGAGTGCGAGTGCGAGTGGGGCATGGGGGGGTGGTCCGGGGAAGTTGGCGGAAGGCATCGGTATTGATGCTAGGCAGTATATTGAAGGGTTGCTTAGTCTGAATCGATGAATGTTATGAAATCACCTTCTGCAGTCCACTAGATTTCACGCATGGTTCGAGTTGTATGTTGGAGTTAGGTGTGACCACATCGGCTGGTCACAAGTAAATACCTCTACCTCTACCTCTACTTGCTACCTTTGTAAGGGAGATTCTAGCTACGCTACGCTACCATGAACGAAATTGTAATACATGATAGAGCCTGTTCTATCTAACGTTAGCCAAGCGCTCCTTACCGTTAAAACAAATATACAATTTCAAAAACCAAGCAGTACGTACTGAAAAGTATGTCAATCATAAGTAACTTCGAGGATGCGAACATAGATTCCATTCCATTGTAACTGCTAACGGAACCCTGCTCAAGCGCTCTCTCTACAACATAGGTCATCCGCGCTACAACATGTATAGCAAAGGACCTGTAGAACACATAGATCGGATAGACAACCGCCCAGCGCATGGAAAAAGGAAGGTAAAGAATTCAAGCCAATGATGAATGTTAACACAGTTCCTTGCCCTCGAAAGCAAAACAGCGTATAAGTTACACAAGATAGCTAGCCACCCAAGCCTGAACACCATCGCTAGCCCCAATTGCAACACATACTGCTGATCTCTGACTGATGGACCCTGGAAAGAAAGAACCAAACCCTCACGCCAACACAAACGAGAACCAGACGCTGGTACTCATTTCCCGTCCTTAGGCCTCGAGCCCCGTCTCTCCCTTCTCCCTGGACTCGCAAAGCTGACATGCCTCGGCTCGGGCTCTTCATCGTATGGAACCATCGGCGGCCTCATTGCCGAAGGTCTCATCCCCGTCGTCGGCCTAGGAGGTTTCCCTCCCAAACCAAGGTGCTGGTCCGCAGAAGTACCTTCGCCTAAATCCATATCGTCGTGATCCATCACCTCGGCGTGTATGTAATGATCCTCCTCATCAGCTTCGGCGGAACTAGGACTCTCGGACTCCGAGTGCGTATTCTCAAGTTCGCCATCATCGGACACGAGACTGGGTGCTGTGTGTGCCTCGACGGTGTTTGGACTGAGGTCAAATGGGGTGTTGCTGTCTTGCATAGGAGTATTGTGATATTGTCGTGCTTCATCTGAGTGGTATGGTTGTCGGAAGGCTTGGTGGATGTTGATGTGAGAAAGGTATGATGGCTTCTGCGCTACGTTGGAGAAGGCTTGACGGACTGACGTTTGTTCCGAAGACTTGGGCGACTTGGACCGCCTTGCTGGGATGTCACCACCTCGTATCACACCACGGGTACTACGGCTTTGAGGGGCGCCAGCGATTCCTGCTGCATCATCCATTGCCCCTTCTTCTTCATCATAGTCCTCCTCGTCACTGGTGGGTGAAGGATCAATATCAGGCCTTGCGCTGGCTTGATTCACCATCTCTTCGAGATCACCACAGCGACCCATTTTTGCGAAGAGAGCGGACAGGTGAAGGGTCTGAGGGGATGCTTTGAAAGGAGCAGGGTCACCTTGAGCAGCGGGCACTGCCACGGTCGGTTCCGGAGGGGTGGACATCTTTGGAGGTATGCTCATAGTCGTTGATTGCTGACCCGTATCTGGAGTATTTGCTTGAGATCTTTTCCGTTTGGAAAAGATAGTTGTTGAGGGTTCCGTCGGCGCTCTAGCCATGTGAGCAGAGGCTCTGATTAGTGGGTGCACTAGCACGGAGCTAGGGGTGGCCTGTGAGCCATGGTTCATCTCCCCCACAATCCCCACGGCATCCATATCCAACTCTTCACCACTTGCTTCAATTGCAGCATCATGACTCAAGAATTGTCGCGAGTGCGCTATCCGACAGTGGTTGATAAAACCTTGAGCGCTATTGAAGTTGCTGCGGCGACAATCCAAACAGACCAATTTAACCATTTTGCCATCAGATCCGCGCTTCACAATCATGGGACCTTTCTCTTCCTTTGGTTCTGGGTACCCATGCGGAAGGGCCTTCAGTCTCGCACCGTTAGATCCACGCTGAGATCTCGATATGCTGCCAAACGTCCCGGCATCCGACTTGGAGCCTCTGGTCGCTCTGTCTGGTATGTATTTACCACCGTATGAAGGCGTCTGCACATATTCGGGAACGTTTTCGGCGAAGGCAGAGTCAGGGATCAACCATCTCTCGTAGTGACGAGAGTACGGTCCATTGACGACACCCCAGGGAGGAGCTTGTGGTGCTCGATCGTTGCAGACCGATCCAGTGCCTTTACTGACACTCTGCATAGCTTCAAAGTCCGAAGACATTGCGGGATATGGGATAAGTTGACAGCGTCGCAGCTGCTCTAATGCAGCTTGACATTTTGCAAACTCTTGGTCGATCAGCCGCAATTCCTTGTGTTTGAGAAGTATCTCCAGCCCAAATTGTGCTTCGATGGCCTGATGGAGAGGTCTTGTTTTGGGGATTCTTCCAGCATGTGTAGCGTTCTCGGACTGCTCATGGGTGCTACTATCCATCGACTTCCGGCGGCTCAACTCAGCGTGAGCCTGAATAGTCCCTGCTGCACTTTCCAATCCTACGTTCGACCTTTGTGATGGCGTCGCCTCGAGGTCATTTACCATGTCGATGTCTCTAATCTGTATTCCTTGTTTTGGTAATACTGTTCGGTGGACATCAAGAGTAGGGATCTGGACATAGCTCAATGTCTCCACCCTTTTCTTTGGTATAGGTGGTCCCAAGCACGGCGACACTGGGCTGCTGTCGCTACGTTTCCTCTTCATCTTGTTGAAGTTATTGAATAATGGTCCCTGAGCCATAGCCGGTTTCGTTGGCGTAAAGTTGCCTTTGCCCGGTAGTGCCTTCTCATTTCGAGTACCGGAGAAGAACGGAAAGGAGAACAAGCCATGCGACGCAGTCATGACCGTCTTGGAGCATTTATACTGGGAGCATTGAGAGCGTGGTTCGTTGACATGCAGCGAGGAAGAAGGCAAAGCCGCCAGCTCCGGCGGTTGATTAGGGAGACCCAGGTTGTTGTAGCCGGGTAGAAGGGACAAAAGGGCGGGCGCGACGACGTCAAATAGGTAATACAGGCACAAAGGTTCGTCGCTGACAACCTTGTGGTGAGCTGGAATGAATGTAGTGAGTGGTACGAATAGCTTGGCGCGGAGAGACGAGGCGCGACCGTGGAAAAGGAAAGAGCGTAGGAAGTGACGACCGGTCGCAAATAGATGATTATCAAGGGTAAGAAGGGACTAGAAAGCGGTGATGAATGAGAAAAGTCGCTCGACAATTATAAATAGGTGTTGTAGGTAGGGAGACAAAGGTGTGGAGGAAGTGAAGCTGGTGTTGGAGTGGTGATGTGAGAGACTTTCAGGATTGGGGGGAGCGGGGAGGGGAGAGCGTTGGGCCCGAGTTTGGGTGTGAAGTAGGCACTTTGCCGACCCTGCAAAGGACGGACTAAGGAGTAGTAAAAGTAGTTCTCACCTGCAGGGCAAGGGAAGGACGGGACTCTGGTTGGGGTGCATGCAAGAACGGGCTTTCAAATAGGCCGAGTGGAGCGCTATTGACAAGTTTGGTAACGGCTGTCGCGGATTACGCCATGTCGTCGATGCTTATTGGTGCGACAGCGCAGGGGTGGTCCAGGAAAAGGGATGCGAGGTCTTGGCCACTTGGGCCATTACGAACTACGAACTAAAGGATTTAGGATGTTGGCCTGGGCGGGCTGCGGCCAAGAAAAGAAACGCCCGAAAGCGAATAGCAATCTTGATCTGCTGATCCGAATAGATGGCTAAACGAAAGGAGAGAGGTGCGTAAGTATGCTGAAGATGAGTGACGACGCGTCTGCCCAGCATTCGTACCCCGACATACAATATGCACATTCCCGACTCGGCTGCAGTGAAAACAACAGGTGAGACACAGGAATCACGAATCGTTTGACTTTGAGCTTCGTATTGATTCTCGTCACTATCACATAGGGCAAACTGACGCAGCGTCCGACTATCAACCTTTGGAAGTAAAGTATGTATCCCTGAAACCAGAAAATGAGAGGTTGGCAGAGGCCTTAGGAGGAGATAAGACGCAGTGATCGGCCTCGCTTATCACGGAAGTCGGAACGTTTTATCTAGCGTCCGCCACTAAGACTTTGTTGGTAGCGATGAGTGCAGAGTACGTAGTACGCCGTGGGCTGGTTGACGGAGTACGGTACTCTATGTGGATGCTGTCGACCACAGTGAATCGTTGCACAGTACAGAAGGTAGTGACGTGAGGACGTACATATCAGATAGATAGTACTAAGCTCCGTTTGGTGCTATCTTGCCTTTGTGTATCCTGATTAGCTGTCGGCTTCAACGTTCGGTTGCGCTTCCGATCCACTTGCATCTCTAACGTTGTAGTCATAGTGCAGAGTCCACGCCTCACATCTTCATTGACCATTCGATCACGTGGTAAGCACTACTGTCAGTCTTTCTATGGACCACTTCACATATGGCAACCGCACAGGAGCATGAGAAGACAGTCTTTCAGGGGGAGCTTGCGCACATTCGATATCGAAAGCCCATCAGGTTTCAAACGAGACCTGTTGCAGACGTGATATGTCAGTAGATATGGCCAAAACCCAAGGATGCTCCGCAAAACGCTCCAAGGCCAACACGACACGGCAAGACAAGCCAACTGAAAACCTCCGTCAATCTATCCCAGGCCATAAGGCTATGGCTACACCAATGACAGCCCAGACAGCGGAACCGCAACCCGTCAACAAGCGTCAGCGAGATGAAACCGATGTGCAGGCAATCTCTCAAACGACTAGGAAACGATCTCGGCTTCAACGACATGCCGAGCTGGATCATGTCTCTCAGTCACGCACTACTGAGACAGAAGACCTCAATCAGTCTGTCATTAGCGATGTTACAGGTCTTGATCCTGTTGATGTGACCGAACACCAAGTGCTTCCTCCTGAGCTTCGACATCTCGCAGATCAATATGAGTTCTCTACCATGTCCATCCTCTCATCAGCCAGGATTGAATCCAGAGTTCGTAATCTGCTTGCGAGAGTGCAAAAGTTCAACTTTGCAGATACGAAAGCGAAGCCGGGTATAGTGATCTTACATGCGAAGGCAGACGTCGCGGGCAAGTTGTGCAGTATCGTTGAAGTTGCAAAGAAACAGATTACGATGGAGAAAGGGAAGTGGTGGCAGTACACCAAGCTACACGGAGAATTATTAGAACTAAAGCCGAGGCGGACCGAGTGTACCAGGGGTGTTAAGACAACATCTCAAAGGGGCAAAGTTCCAGCTGCAGGTGGGACTGATTCTCCAAAGCCAACGAACGGATCGCGGAAGGATTCAGTAACGGGCCAGGGAGGGGACATTGCAGACGAGAAAGAGGAGGAGATCGAGGAGGAGATCGAGGAGGAGCCATTCGAAGTCATGACGGATCCCAAATCACGAGAACAGGAAGCAAATCAGTCGCAGAGCGGCAATGGCAAGAAGGTTAGGAACACTCCAATCATAACGATTATTTTCGCCATGGTTCCAGTACCAGGTCTCAAGGAGCTTTATGGGTAAATTATCCCCAAGTCTTGAAGCACTGACTGCTGACATGGCCCAGCGAACAGACTAATGCTTGAATGACTAGAAGTTGGTCTACGTTGGAAGTGAGGGGAGGCGGAAGTGATACCGACGTCGACTTAGCATATTCTAACGTTGGCGGACTTTTCCTTGCTCGATACCCACATAGCGAATTATTCATACATCGAAAATGGTCAAATGTTAGTCGAGCGACAAAAACGGAAAGCTTAACCGAGCCAAGAGTGAACCCGCCATGGCCCGCTTTTGAGGTTTCTTGCCCATGAAGGCATTGAATATCAATGTTCACTTTGGTTTGGAAGTTGGGAGTATCTCGATATCACTGATGTCCACATCCACGAGTGCCTTTTGAAGGCTCCTTCCGCAGCAGGTAAGGGTCTTATTGCAGTCTCTTCCCCCCACCCCACCGCACAGCTTCAAAATTTCCCCCCAGCAAGCTCCTCCATTGACACCCTCTCAGACTGCCAACCTTTTCGTACCATCGCAATCCAATTACCCCCGCACACATACCCCTCACCCCCCCCTCCCCAAAAATGTCCTCCCAGCCCCTCCTCCAAACCGCCCCCGGCAAACGCATCGCCCTCCCCACCCGCGTCGAACCCAAAGTCTTCTTCGCAAACGAACGCACCTTTCTCTCCTGGCTCAACTTCACCGTCATCCTCGGCGGCCTCTCCATCGGCCTGCTGAACTTCGGCCGCGACGCGACGAGCCTGATCTGCGCGGGGCTTTTCACGCTGGTCGCGATGGGGTGTATGGTCTATGCGCTTGTTACTTTCCATTGGCGGGCGAGGAGTATAAGGTTGAGGGGGCAGGGGGGGTTTGATGATCGGTTTGGGCCGACGGTGTTGGCGGTTGTGTTGGGGGGGGCGGTGGTGGTGAATTTCGTGTTGAGGGTTGTGGGAACGTGAGGGAGGGGGTGGATATTGTGGTTTATGCGTATAGTATGGGGGGATCTTTGGTCACTTCTTTCTGTACATATTTCGATGGGATTTATGGTACAAATGGCAGGTTTTACGCATTCATATGGATGCAATGTAAGGATAAATGTCCGCCGAGCTGCCCCGGTTCTTTGTGCGTACTTCCTAATTTTCCGAACCCTTGATATCTTCAATTCATACCAGGATCTCTGCAGCTCCAAGAGTCTCTCGGCTCGAACATAGTATATGGTCTTATCCGGTCCTGATCAACAGCAGTGAGAGCTCAAATAAGTATTCACAGCGATATACAAGTACACTAGTCTCATCATCCATCAAGTATAGAACCAAGGGTCCTCAATCACGTTACACCACTTCAACAGGGATCTTAGAGCCGCAGCACAATTCGTTTTCTCTTTAGACAATCACGATAGATCGTCATCAAACTTTACGCAGGATCTACAATAGAATGAACACCATACAGAACCCCAGTCTGGGGCTTCTTAACAAGAAGCTTTGATTGTCAAAACTCATTATTTATATTGACTGAGCTATAGAGATCAATTCCCTTAGTAAAAGTCCACCCTTGCTACATCACTCCATGCGATATTGGCAGCATATGATATTCCTTTGAGTATTCCAGTACTTTAGAATCAACTAATGGATTTCGCACCGCCACCGGCTAATCAACGTAAAACTCGATCCGAGAGCGTATATCTCTGCAGCCTGCGAGTGACGACAGGTCGTAATGAGGGATAGTAGTGAGATGGAGCTCGGTTGAAAGCTCGATCAATTCACAAGGTTCTCCAAACAGTAAGTAGAGAAAGAGGGTGGGAAATATAGCTCCATATGTCATGCATGAAACCCGCTTTAGCTCCTGTAAATGGAGCTAAGGTCTTTCTTAGCGCTCCTTGCTGGCGTGGGGATTTGAAGATCTGGTACGTACCTCCGTAGCAGCCAAAGGTACTCCCGTTCGCCGTTCAATCAAGCTCCCCCCAGCACTCCTTGTCAACCATGACTTCACCAAACAATCCCCAGCTCCAATCAACAGCTGTAACTCACCCTCCCAACACCTATCCCCACCTCGCTAACCCACCCCCAAGCCCATCCCCCCATCAAAACTCACCGAAATAGCCAACGAAGTCCTCATCCCCTCACACCCCCATTAAAAAAACACAAACACTAAAAACCAACACACAGGCCTGCGACTCCGCCTTCCAAACCACAACCGCCTACGACCACTCCAGCACCGAGTCGTGGAACGCCCACATCATAAATACCATACTCCAGCAACTGCTCACGGAGACGACGTCGTCCGATGACGACCACCAGCCGCCGGAATACAAGTTTGCGGTCAATAGTACTATTATTCAGCACTCGGGTGGGGATACGGTGGGGGAGGGGGGTGGGAAGAGGGGGATGCATGCGGCTTCGGGGGCGTATTGGAATGGGGAGAGGGATGGGATGTGGAATTTCAAGTATGAGGGGGCGGAGGGGAAGGGGTTTGATGGTGGGTTGATACTTGGATACTTCCTTCTCTGCGTACTGTCGTTGACTGTCCAGCTGGATCACTGACTCGTGTGCATCCTTAGTTGTGATAAGCGTTATATGGATCTCGGTGGTGTGAGAACGTGTCGAACATCAATGAAAGAGTTATGATAAACATAGGATTTGTACGGAGTATTTACCAGAGACTAGCAGGTTGTCTGGATATAGGAGGGACTAGGGAGCTGATCTAGCAGTGTCACATCATCATTTTAATAGCTAAATTTGAATCCGCCGTTTGCGCAAACCACACTTCCCGTGCACCACGCGCTGTCCGCAGAGCACAGCATAGCCACCACGCCCGCGATCTCATGATCATATCCTGGTCGTCCTCCCGCAACTTCTACCTCTTTGACGAATTGCTCGTCGTCTATCCCGGGTCTAGCTTTCTGCAATGGCGTATTCTGTATGAATGGCTTCAACATTGCTCGGAACTCCGGAGGGGTCCCTCCGTACATATCCGTGGCCACAGGACCCGGATTCACAGCATTGACGGTCGCCCGCTCGCTCAATTCCCGAGCCCATGTCCGTGTCATTGCTTCCAATGCAGCTTTCGTGCCGCCATAAATTGTCTGATCGAGGAAGCCGAGACTCGAAGAGACGGAGGATATATTCACGATGCGACCGGAGCGATCGGTGGGTAGATATGGTAGGGCGGCTTGCAGGAGCAGGATCGGGCCAAGGACGTTGACATTGTACTGCTGTGTGAAAGCTTCGGCTGTCACTTCTTCGATGGGCGTGATACTCGCAACAGCAGCGTTGTTGATTATGATGTCGATCTGGAACTTACCGCTGCGCGGGTGGGAAAAGTGATTTTTGGCCGTGGTAATTATGTGTGCTGGGCCGTTGGGATTGCCCACGTCCGCTTGAACGGCGATGACATTGATGCCGTGGTCATTCTCGAGGGAGGAGGCTAATTTAGAAGTGGGTTCGGCAGAGCTGTCGGCGGTGTAGCCCAGGACAAGGGATGCGCCTTTCTTTGCGAGATTTCGAGCAATTGCGGCACCGATTCCTATATTTCACGGATCAACAAGAGGCATGAGGAGGCGGGTGATGGGAGCGATACGTACCTCGTGAGCCTCCTGTTATAACGGCCAGCTTACCATCTAAAGGCCGTGCTTCATTGGTCGCTTTCAGATTCGTCGACGACGCCCGCTGATAGCCAGGACGAAGAGACATGTTTAGCGTTGTCTCTCTTGGAATTTTCTGGGGAAATTGTGCTTTGTATGAAGCAGCAGCAAGGTTTGTCACAGTACAAGGTGTGCTTATGGTAGCAGTGAAGATGCGGTTTATAATCTGGAGCAATCGCAATCCATAACTTCGATTTCTAATCGTTTTGGCGGGGAAAGGAAATGCGGGCTTTGCGGCGATATAATGCCGGCCGATCAACGTACACACTATGTCCGGGAAACCTCTTCATGGTGACGATGTTTTTCATGTAAGTATTGGTTCGAAGAAGACAATATGTTGGCACACGTGAAAACATCCGTGCATATACCGAGAGTGAACCCACAATGAGTGATGATCAATTTTTGTCATTGCGAGGAACGAGTCATGCTCTACCCAGTGTTACAGCTGCACCTCATCATTGATCAGCCTGACCTCCTCGCCTGGCTTGAACGCCGGCAACCCTATGTATGGACACCCGTCACACCTAAAGGCATCCCCTAGAGCACAATTACCGCAGCTTCCCACTTTCCCTTGCACGGTGAAATCGACTTCCGCTAAATCATCCGATTTCAATTTTGCCAAAGCTTGGTCGGCATTGGAACGCTTGACTTGATCTTCTGCTTCGATACGCTGAGCAAGGCCACAAGTACAATCTTTGCAAGCTCGCCGTCGTTTGCCCGTCTTGGGACGGCATTCAGGTGCTGCGTCAGGACCAACCCAGTCAGCCAGTAGGCTTGCAAAGGCGTGACGGGTTATGGAAGTACTTACGTTGAAACACAGGGCCCTTCATGTCGTCGTCATCTAGCAGGGTATCCTCATCGATTAGCTCGTCATCGTCATCTTCGACTTCTGGTCCATCGAAATCATCGCTGAAATCCACAAATCCGACGCCGGCTGGCTGCGTCGAACTTGTAGGACTCTTTGTTCGCTTCCCGTTGAGATTCAGCGAGACTGCGCCGGTCGTTGCTGTTGGGCCGCCCTCACTTTTCGTCTTCCCTAATCGCAAAGGTACTGACTGCGTTGCACCTGGATCTGGCTTTACCACTTCATTATCTTTCATTATCAATCCAGCAAGGATAGCTTTTCCCCTTTCATCTGCGTCAATTGTGGCGAAAGCTCCATCCTGGCTTTGTATTCTTCCCCCTGGTTTTAGCGAGTGGACGATTCGCAACAGCAGATCTCCAGTGATGAGTCTCTTAGATTCTGTCCTTGTGTTATCTGCATCTAACAGAACAAGGATGATGTCGTAGGTGGTCTGTGGAAGGGACACGAGGGAAAGGGAAAGTCGGTCCAGCATTTGTATATCGGTGGCGCTCCGGTCATGTGCAGCGATGACATTATCGAGTCTTTCTGGGTGAGATGACAATGATGGAGGAGATAAGAGAAGCGTCCTAGGAGTTGATGCAGTACTTGGAGCCTTAGGCTGCATAGGTGTAAAGTCAGAGATATTGTCTATAGCAATGGCAGGCGTCATCGTAGCCTGCGGGTACTAATGTTTTTCCACGCACCGAATGTACTCTCGGGGCACATGCGAGGGTGGGATATTTAAATGAACGAAATGAAGAATTGCTTTACGAGTCATTCGATTTGGAGAGCATAAAGGCTAGTCCTATTACAAATGGAAAAAGCGTTCGATGCTACCCATAGGGCTGATTTTGCATGGTACTGTAAAGTAAGTCGCGCTACCCTCAATTCGGAAAGGTTTCCAGCCTCTTATTTTATTCCGCATGGCCTTGGCGATTTGCTGTGGGAGACCGCGATCTTTCTACTCGATCATGAACACACATACTTCGAACAACCTTCTTACACATACTTACACGCTCGCATCAGCTGCCACAGCTCTTGCCAACCTTCGTAAACATTCTCCAGCTTCGCGGCCAACAATCAATTGGTCTTGTTCACACTTCCAACACTTCATCTCATCGCGCCTGGCGGGGCAACGAGCTTGCACGCCATGCCTTCTTTCATGCAGACCGGCCTGAAGTCGAACGCGATGTGTGATTCCGAGAACACGACGCGCGGTTACGACTCGCCTGTGCCTGATCCCTACGTATTCACATCAAAGCCAATGGCTAGGGCGGGCATGAGCAATATTCAAGGAGGCATTGCCTCTACAAACACATCTTCAACTCCGCGCAAGGCCAATTTACCCTCTACGCTCACCGCATCCGCGCCATCCTCGTCAATGATGACGTCAAAGACAACGGCTTCGCTCAATACCGGAGATGCCAACCTCAACAATGCTTCTACGTCTTCCTCATACTTTCGTCCCGCTTTGAGCAACGGCGATGCCCCAACCTTTCAAGATCTCATCAAGAAGGGCCGCAAAGCTCAAGCCGACGACGAGCGAACGGGCTACGAGACAAAGAAGGCTAAGCAGGAAGCGGACCGCGCGAAGGCTACCCGGGCACGATTGGCTACTGATAGCGCTGTTCGTACGCTTGCGCTGGACAGCAGGCAAGAAATTGATACGTGCAAGGGGAAGCTCATTGATAGTATGGAAATGAATCTGAGAGCACTACTGGAGGTCGAAGTTAGAGCCGAGATACGCGAAAAAGTCTACAAGGACGAGAAAAAGATCTCAGCAGCATATGAACGAGAGATCAAAGACTCGATCAAATTACAGCTAGAACAAGACCTTGAACCTGTCATCATGACTGAGCTCAGCGCAAAGCACGAAGAAACAGTTAAAGAAACATTGAGGGTAGAGCTCCAGGACGAGGTGAAAGAGGAGTTGCGTGTGAGGTACAAGGCGGATTTCGAAGAAGACTTGAGGAACGAATTGGAGGATACGGTGCGAAAGGAGCTTAAAGACATGTTTCGCGACGAGGTCCGCAACGAGTTGAAGCGCGAACTCTCGCCCAGTGTTCGAGCAGAATTAATGGGTATTCTCGGAAATCAGCATACTGCCCTTGACGATCTCGACGATCCACAGCTTTCCTATCCTGACCTTGGCAATATGCAGCATCTTGATTGCATTGGCAAGTATCAAGGTTACGGAGGAGAGAGTCAATATGATGAGGAATCCGGTGAGGATGTATATGACGACGCGTCTGAGAAGCTCGGTAGCGGAGTACTTGACAATGACAGCCGTTCCAATCCATTCGTCAATACCGACCATTTTGAGGTTGGTTCGTTGAGGAACGACAATCTTCCAAATACGATCGTTAACCCCAACCAATTTGCTGATGATTCAGTCAAGAACGACAACCTTCCCCATCCAGTCATACACGCAGATCAGTCTGGTTCTGGATCTACATCAATTCATAAACACCATCTGAAGCGACATATCGATGAAGATTATGATGACACTGACGAAGAGGAACAGTCGGGTGTTGATCGCCCCGCAGAGAAGAGGGTCAAGATCACACCCCACGATGATCTAAGGGCGGACACTCCATTAGCCAACGCTGGTAATATCAACCACATCGATGAGCAAGCCCCTGACGATGGGGCTCAGTGGGAAGAGAATAATAAGAACGTTGCTCACTTTCAAGTTAACGGCAGTATTAATGCCTACCTTGGTGAAGAGCAACTTCAAAAGGATGGAGAGGGATTAGAGGACGGGAATTCCCCTCTACTCAATGATAATTTTGATGCCGACTGTGGTAGAGAGACCCTTCACAACCATGAAGAAAATCAAGATTTCGGGCATTTCTGTTCAGAGAACAGCAATTCCAATACCTACTTCGGTGAAGAGCAGCCGCAGGATGCCAAAGGTCTGAAAGCGCATGAATCATTCCCTGACCTGGGTGGCAACGCTTTCGGCGGCAATGACAATGGTAGGGAGCATGACGTGGAAGAGCGGCCAAAGATCTGCGAAGATCAGCACGAAGAAGTGCAATATGAGACCTTTGCGGACGGAGATGATGGTAATGCTGGATACTTGAAACATGGCCCGATCCTCAATAATCATATCGACGAACAACAGCGTGACTCCGAGGAATATGGGTCTGAGGAGGAAGAAGATGAAGAGGACGATGAGGCGGAAGGAGAACAAGATGAAGAAGGCGACGATGAAGAAGACGATGAAGAAGATCATGTCGGTCAAATTGGGCTACCTTATGGATGCGGTCCAGAGCCCTACCGCGGTCGTCAGATCAACAAAGTCGATCGTTTCCTCACAAGAAGCCGGGAGCATTACAGCAGTGAAGAAGACGACCAAGATCTCAGTGACACTAGCCTGGCTTACGGACGCGCTCAGCAGCCCTTCGGCAACCACTATGGTGGCACTTATGTCAACGGGGCCCCTCGTGTCTACTCGCAAGGCGTGAAGCGTTTCCGAAGTGAGGAAGGGGTGGAAGACGAAGTAGATGAAGCACTTCAATCAAAACGCTGGCGCGGAGAGTCTTATCCCATAAGCGAGGAGGGGTACTCTGAAGCGGATTCCAATGAGGCTGAATACGAGAGTGAAGGCCAAGACGCCCAGGGAGGACGACAAACCTACGGTCTCATCAAAGAGAGCAACACACAAGAAACCGCCTTCGTCATCGATTCTGACGACGACGAGGACAATTCAGAGGGAGCCGAGGAAGAGAAGACTCTTGTTGACGACAATGATTTCCTAATAAGCAAGATCCAGACATATGAGGAAGAGTCGCTTTTCGTGGAAGGCTGAATGCCACAGCATATGGAGGCGTTCATCGCCAGCATTTCCCAGCACAGTTTGGCGTCATTGCATTTACGATACCCCAGCATGCAGCGTGCCTCTCAGCATTCCAGCATTTCAGCATTCCAGCATTTCAACATTTCAATAGTCAGCATTTTCACCAGCCCATCAATCTCTTCGGACTTTTCGGCATCCACAGCAGCACATCGCCTGTTCAAGTTCCCATTCCTCGTATGATTCTGGGTACACACCTGACCACCGTTGGACTTCGGGATTAGTGCACTTCTCAGTGATCGTCGGATTGTGGCCCAAGATCTCCCAGCATTGGGTGCTTGTGTCCACATACCAGAAACCTAATACCCACCTTCAGCAGCACATGAACTCATCAGGCTCGCAGCCCTCATATACTCCTCAGCATCCTCAGCAGCACACCATCTACTCAAGTTCCCAATCCTCGTATGATTCTGAGTGCACGCCCGACCACCGTTGGACTTCGGGCTTAGTGCACTTCTCAGTGATCGTCGGATTGTGGCCCAAGATTTCGCAGCATCGGGTATTCGTGGACATATAAGAAACGCTATCACCACCTTCGGCAAGCATATCCACCACTCGTCAGATTCCCGGCCCTCATGTGGTCCCAAGTGCGCTTTCCTGGTTGTACCACCATTGTTGGATTCCGGAACAAGCGCATCTTGAGTCGGTGTCGGGCTGTAACACAGGTTGTGGTAGCATCGAATGGTTGCGTGGAAATGTCCACTTTAGAGATACTTTTTCATGTCAAATACTTTCTTACGATAGATTCAATCAGAGACATCATCATACATCATGAATCTGGGTGACTCCATGAAAGAATTTTGTTCCAAGTCTGTGCGTGATGTTTCAAGTACCAATCACTGCTTGTTTCTCCTCAAACAGAACCCTCCCAAACCTCTTCCTCGTGCTGCCTCGTCTCACAATTCGACCATGCGTTCTTCTCATTTGAGTGATTCCTCTCCAAACTTCACGTCCCATCTACCAGCACAACAACAGCACATTGCCATCCGCATTACCCATCCAATGATACCAGAACCACGAAAAGTTCAACCTCCTTGCCACCGTTGATCGATCAGGTTCTCCTCAGCACCCCCCTTGGTGATCATGCCGACCAGCAAAATTAATTTTCAGCATAGCACATAGGGCGTTGCTCAGTACTAGAGTTGCCCACAGTCTTCCCGGACATGCGAGATCACCAGGCCACCTTCGAATGACAAGTGGAATATCATATTTGGCCCTCCTGAAAGACGCCTCGTAATATACTGTGAACATAGTCGTACGTCAAACTACGAGGACTCTGTGGAGCGGCAATTCTCTGACGAGCTTTCGTGATCAAATAGATAGTAACTAGTAGAGATGTCCCTGAAAGGCTCTGCCCTCTTTTTTTCAAGCCGATGGAATGCTTGCACAGGCTTTGACCATGTGATCTGTTCAAGCATTGGTTGCATTGTTCAGGCACTGATATTGTATTCCCTCTAGCTCTATGTACAGGACGGGGACCTCCAATCTCAGACAGCTGTGAGCAATAGCGCCCCGCCCTCCAATCGGGAATCACACTCGCCAACCAAAACAAAAGACATATGACGTCGTGAGCTCTCACAGCATGCACTGTAGCTGACAATCGAAGCCATTGCTACGAACGGAATAAACATTCCCAAATGTGTTATAGCCTACCAACCGACCCTTCTCAGTGACCTCCGCTAGCGTTCCTTATTTCAAGATATCCTACTCCTCCTCGCTCTCCGACTCGTCATGCTGCGCAGGACCGTCAGAATTCGCGCTGGTGGCAGCAATTGAACCCTCGAAGCCCATTGCCGCTGCCTCCATTTCCCTCGCTTCCGCTTCCATTATCGCCTGCAGCTCTGCCGCTCCCCCATCATCAGAATCAGCGTCGGCCTCCGCATCTGCAGTCAACATTGCTTCCAGTTTCGCCGCCCCATCTTCATATTCAGCGTTGATGTCTGCTTCAGCAGCTAACATTGCCTGAAATTGGGCCGGAGTCATCTCGCCGTCCTCATCCTCGTTGATGGTGAAATTAGGAAAATGCATAACCTCCATATGATTATCATCTTCCATTGGTGGATTTCTGGCAGCCCCTGATTGCTCTTCTTCAGCTTGTCTCAGAAGTAATAGTGGTGGCTCGCTATGCTCTTCGAGGACTCCCGTGTTCTGGGTGGATTGGGCCACTGGGTGATGGTCTTCCGCTAGCGACTCGCTGCTTGGATGTTGGCCTTCGGTGGCCTTCGGACCTTGCTGCTGGGTCTCCGACACGCCACTTGCAGTCACGGAATTCTGATTGGACAAACCTTCCTGCTCCCTTCCCTTGTTTCCTAGACACTTCTTTTGAGAGACTGCGGTTCTCGCTCGTTTCTTCAGAGCCTGGCCATTGCGCGATTGTTCGTTCTGCGCAGTATCATGGTTCGCTAGCGCATCCATCACGTCCTTCCTTTTCTTTGTGTTTATCTTACCGGCATTACTCGAGCCTTCTTTGGCTTTGGCAGCTAGTGCTAGTTTCGAGCTGGGCAATCCGAAATTTATCCCAGGCGTGTGAATGGCTCTGCCAGGATGAAGCCCATCCATCCAGTGAAAATCCTTTTTGTTGAAAGCGGTCATTAGTGCCGCTTGTTCCTGGAGATCCGCCGGGGTTCGCTCTGGTTCAGGTTGTTCATCCATGAATGACATACGCATTCGAGGTGGAGGGGCGACAACTAGCTCTGACGATGAAGGAGCGTTTAAGTCGTTGGTCAGATCGATCACGACTGCAGAAGCTGGGACAACGGGCCCACGTTCAATCGTAACATTATTCCCCATCACGTGTGGATCTGCATATGCCGCGGAGCCCGATTGATCAGCAAACGAGGTCGATACAACCGAGCTTGTAGGAAGAAGGCCTGTTGAAAGCGCTCGAGGATTGCTATGCCTGGTATTGAATGATATTGTCTGTCCCTCTAGATAGCCTGAATGATACAGTGGCTGAGCGTTATTTTCATGCCGTGAGGCCGTATTGCTATTGAAGTTTTGTGGTAAGAATGCCTGAGATGGTCCTGGCGTAGTGGTGACTACGGGGTTTGGTCTAGAGAGAGTCTGGAGTATATGCTTCGCAATGGTAGCATTGGGCCGAGGGCGAGCTGCCAACTTTTCCATTTGGAAACTTAGGTCTTGAATGACGGCCTGTAGTCTGCCAATTTCTTTTTGCAAGTAGGCCACCTCCTGGTCCCGATATGCAAGGGTGTTGTGCAAACCGTGATAACGCTGGTATAGCTCCCGGTAATCGTGAGGGGCTCCGCCCTTTAAATCCGCCTGTTCTTGTTGTAATCTTCCTAAATTGAGCCTCAACACTTTAAGATCGAATCCCATCTGAGTATTTGAATGACTGAGGTTTCGGGACTGACTTCTCTCTTGCGACAGCTGAGATTCGTATGCTGCATCTCTGCTCTGGGAACGAGCCTCCCAGAGCTGGTGGCAGCCGTTGATATAGCCCTGCATCTCGGTATGACTGTAATACTCTTTTGGCTGTATCGAGTGGCCGTTGGCTTGTTGAGGAGCTTGAGGCATGCTGCCATTCGCGAAACTTGCTTGGCTGCTAGAATGTCCGAAGCCCCTATCCGATGCAAGGTGTTGATGGCGAGCAGGTTCGGATTGGTATGCCATGGTGTTGTTGGGGGAGAAAGTATTCGGGAGCATGGAGTGATCATACGGATGATGTACCGCAGGATACGTACCCTGACTTGATGGTGTGCTGGATGCTGCGAACGGGTTAAGACCATCAAGAGACCCATTATCTGAGTTGTTCCACATGTTAGTAGCGACAGCAGGGCTGGTGAGCGGGTTGGAAGCTGGTCTTTGGTAAGGAAATGCTTGGGTTTCGCTCGGTGGAGTAGGTAGCGCATATGGCTGGTAGCGTTGATTAGGATCCATCGATGACATATGGCGCCTCGAAGGTAGATTAGGAAGTGAAGTTGTTCGTTTGTGGACTAGATGTCTTTGGTACCCGGCAACAGTATCGTTGAGCAAGTAATGAACAGACCGATCATTCGATGGAGAGACCGGTACTTTGGCAGAGGGTGAAGTCTGGGTCAGCGGAGCTTGCGATTCACATTGGCTCAAAGCCGTCGGGTATCGGATTATCCTTCTTGTTGTGGACGTGTTGTCACCGCTAGGTGTTCGATGTTGCCCCGCAGTTTGGATGAGTGAATCTGCTGCTCCTGAAACAGTGGTGGACGGTCTAACGTCACGTCTCCGGCGATGATTTTTCGATGCTCTTGGTAAGTGACACGTCCACGATCTAGTGACTTTGTTGAGCGGATGCAATACAGCTCCGCAAGGTTTTGTAATAGCGTTGGAGGTTGAGGGTAAAGGTTTTGATCGTCGCTGTAGATATAGTCTTGCAGCAGTATCCGTTGCACGATATTGGCCGTGAACAGGGAGCTTGGGCACCACTGAAGAATCCCAGGAAGCAGTTTCCTGCAAATTCACCGCTTCGCTCACGCGCGCCTTTTGGAGTTGAAGATGGATGTTCAAAGACTTTGGTGGCTGCACGGTTCTCTGTATTGCACGATGTACAATGCTTTCGGGTAAAACACCAGAATAAATTCCGATATTTTTCGAATCCAAGACGCTAGTACTGGCACTAGGAGACGTTGACACAGGCTTTTCAAATACCGCCCCTCCCCCCACTGATTTAGACTTTGTTGTGGACGGTACCAAACCTGATCCTTGAACTTCATCCAGATGAACATTGTCGGCGTTTGCAAGAGACTTCACACTCTCTCTGCGTGGACTTACATAGGCAAGTGATGAGGATTCGTTGCTAGTGGTATCCGATGAATGGCGATCATTTCGGCGCCCAAGCTTTCTCCGCTTCGGAGCTTGAGCGGAGCAGTCGTTGTATGGCGTCCGATAGCCATGTCGAACGTTCACATTGGTGACATCAGTCAGACAAAGACTTTTACTCCGAATGAGGGCCGTTGTGGAGTACGATGGTGCCTCGTGGTTCTCCAAGCGTCCACTCCTGCACACAGCTTGGATTTCCTTACTCTGCTCGGCTGCTGTTTGTCGCTGTTCATTATGGCTGACAAGATCAACAGGTTCGGAATTTGATACAGAATCTGTGCGGTCTTCATTCCCTTTCTGTGTCTGTGATCCAGGGAGAAGTGTAAGCCCCAGATCGCTATGAGGAGACGGACCCAGTGACGGAAACAGGTCCGAAGAAGCATAGTTACCTTCCACTCTCTCCTTGCTTCCACTCATTTTCTTGAGCAATGAGGGAGCCATGATCAAACGTGCATCAATCCATTGAGACCCGGACCAAGATTGAGTCATCCAGGCATACTGGATAACTTGTATATTGGCTTACCCAGGCATAACGGCAAAGCCTGTACAAAAGGGCTAGGTTGAACACTTTGTATTCTAACATAGATACAAGATCGCTGAAGCTTGGGAAGAGATTTGCTGAGATCGGCATTCGTAGTCTAGACCCAAGAGATATGCTGATGTTGATCTGGATCGCTTCAATCTTGCCGCCGCTTCTTGAAACACGGGTTCTGCCGGCGCCAAGGGCTCATCACTCTGGAACATTGAAGCGTTCAATTCTTTACTATAGCCAGTTTAAGTCTTTACCATTGAATTCCTGAATACTCGCACCTACGAAGACTAACCAAGCGACACGTACTCCATCACGGCGGCTCGTTATATGTCTGGCAGTGAGCGCATTTGTGGAGAAGCACAACAAACCGAATTCCGTGACCCGTTAAAGAGACCCCTCTATCGACTCCACTTTCGCGATACTTCTTTCCACATGACGGAGATGTCAATCAATCAACGTTCAAGAGGGACTTAGCCGAAGTCTAATAGGCCTTTCAACTACAATGAGCGTGATCCTATGCACAGGTAAGCTGATGTCATGCAGCCTTGCCCGCTTGGGAATCTCTTTCTTTGACGTTGAGATTGACCTTCTCTCTCAGCCGGTTATGATCACACCATCCGGTTTTGGGAGGCGCTTTCTGGAATATGCCACCGGACAATACAGCATCCCGACTCTCAAGTAAATCGCCTATGCATCTCTCCAGATAAGCGTTATCTCGCAGCAGCTGGGAACCACAATGTCAAGCTTTTCGACATCCGCTCCACGAACCCAGCTCCTGTAATGGTATTTACTGGACATTCGGGCAATGTCACTGGCGTCACGTTCCATTGCGAGGGAAAGTGGATGGTGACCAGCTCTGAAGATGGCTGGGTAAAGGTATGGCAGACGAAAGATGGAGTAATTCAGCGGAGCTATGATCACGGTATCCCTGTCAACGACGTGGTGATCCATCCGAATCAAGGAGAGGTGATTGCTTGTGATCGTGGAGGCAATGTCAGGATTTGGGACCTGGGCGAGAACAAGTGCACACACCAGCTTATTCCAGAGGAAGATGTTTCCGTTTCAAGTGTCACAGTCGCGACTGATGGTACCCTTTTGTGTGCAGGCAATAATTCGGTAACGTCCTACTTTGAGTTCAATAATAGATATGATAGACTGACGCTCGCTTCCTCTCAGGGCAATGTGTATGTCTGGCGCATGGAACAAAACCAGGATATCACCTCCCTCATCCCAGTAACCTCCTTTCAAGCACATACAGCCTATGTCACTCGGGTTCTTCTCTCCCCCGATGTACGTCATCTCGCCACTTGTAGCGCCGATCACAACGCCCGGATTTGGTCTGTTGACCCTTCCGCCCCTCACAACATAAAGGGTAACGAGAACCTCCCCACTGAACGCGCACCCGGAGCTTTTCCCTTAGAAACAAGCTTGGAAAGCCATCAGCGCTGGGTATGGGACTGTGCTTTCAGTGCCGATAGCGCGTATTTGGTCACTTCCTGCAGCGACCATGTTGCTAGGCTGTGGGAGTTGGGCACTCAGGCGGTCATTAGGCAGTACAACGGGCATCATAGGGGGGCCGTATGTGTGGCTTTGAACGACTACTCCGAGAGATGAAGGGACGACTCGCTGATATTCAGCACTGCACGACACGTTTTCACTTTTAGCGATGGCGCTGAAGGCTAGTACGGATGTGCCTCATTAATATTTTCTCACATTCTGCATTGAGACTGCCTCGCAGGCTACAACGTTTATGTGAATGCTATTCTAGCCAGTCGTAACCACGCTTGCTTCAGGGTATCTTCCAAATCAAAAGTCCTAAAAGGCCAACCCAGAAGACTATGCCTTTTCTATTGGTGATACATCCACGCTTACGCCTTGATTCAAGAAGCTGCTAAGATGCAGAGGACTGAAGTGAAATTGCAAAACGTGTTGGTGAAGACAATAGGCCTGGGAGCGCTTACATCAGTCCCAAGCGTCACCCCAGTCATCATCTGCGGCTGTCACCTTAGGCTTCGTGGTAATAGCCTTTGCGGGAGCAACTTTGGGCTTCGCGACTGTGCTTGCAAGCTTCTTTGGCCCGGCTCCTGAGCCGACACTTCCAGTAGTCGTCGTCCGTGTGATTACATTGGGGGAAGGCTTCACTAGTCCCTTGGGCAGCGTGGCCTTTGATTTGGCTTGTGCTTGTGCTTTCAGCCACCCCTCAAAGTCTGGCTCCCCACCGTCGTCAAAGCTGACGGGTGGCGCTGGCACTAACTTGGGTTCAGAGGGAGCGTCGACAAATTCATCGTCAGCCAATTCGCCCCACGCTTCATCGATTGCTTCATCATCTCCGAGTGAATTTGTGAAATATTGCTCTGTGGGTGTGGGGGCTCGGGCAGGGGTTGTTATGCCAGTGACAGCCTGGTGGTGAAGATTTGATGCTGATGCAGAAATACGAGAAGGCCGGGGTGCATCAATGGCTGGAGGGACGGAGGAGGATCTATCCTTTGCTGTAAGATGAGGCCTGGTGGCCTTGGATTCCATTTCGCCGCTTGCGGTCCCGAGTTTATTTGTAAATGAAGATATTGCCCAGCCCGCCCACCCAGCCGAGTCATTCTGAAGTGTACCCATACGTGGGGCGCTACCATTTGCAGACGTTGTGGTAGGCAGTGGTAAAGTTGTGTCTGGTAATGAATTGCCATGCTTTCGTACCTTCTGAAGATATACATCAAAGCACTTGTTAGCTTGGTCCCGAACAACCTTTTCTTTGTCTATCAATGAAGGGCATAGAGCTGGTAGAATCTTGTTTGCACAATCGTCTTCGGTAAAAAGATCTGACGTTGCTGCAAGGGCTAACAACGCCGCGTTCCGTGCATGTACAAATGGATCGCGGAGTGAGCGCGAAAAGGCTGCAATTAGGACCTTTTGCCTGGTATTTGAGCCAAGGCTACGAGCAATCTTTCCCAGACAGATGGTGGTATTAGTCCGAATGCCTGGCTGCTCGTCGTTCGAGGTCTTTGCAAGCTGCTTGAGCAGCTCACCATTAATAGTGCGGTCTGAAAGCTTAGAAATGATGGTCAACACCGCTTTGACTGTCTGTTCGCGGACTAACGGGGCAACGTCCGCGAAACCCGTGACCATTTGCGGGAAGATCTTGTCATTCACTATTTTCTGAGAAAGGTGATCGATCATGTTCGCCAAGTTTTCGAGGAGACACACTCTTATGGCCCGGTCCGGGTTGTAAAACAGCCTCACAATTACTGGCGTGATTCGTGACTCCCATTCGTCGTCGGAGAGCTTCTTTCCAATTTTCATTACAGATGCAAAGACCCTTGGCCCTCCACCTCCAAATTCGATCGACTTGAGAAGCTCGGGCAGAACCTTGACGCAGAAATATTCTTCTGGAAAGTCGTCCGCGACGTCGTCGAGTTCGCTGTAAACCAGTCAGCGCTCTTTGAAATATCTACTGAAATCAGTGGCCAACCTTAGGAATTCTCCTCGCTCGCCATCACTTTTGAGGCCAAGACTTTCAAGTCCCTCTGTCAACTTGATAAGGGGGGTTTCAAAGAAGCCGCCACTTCGTCTACCCTGATCCTGAAAATGGGTAATACTCAATCTAACCTTAGGGTTCGCATTTAGAAGCCTCCTATAACTCTGATGCATACTTGGCGGCACATTCTTGGTCTGGCCTATCTGGTCACCAGTAATGAGGCAACCATTAAAGACCTCAAATGTTAATATCCCGAAGTCGTACGAGTCGACAGCAGACACCTGATTACGTTTAATTGCCTCCCATCCTGACTTACCAATCTCAGGTGGTGTGTAGCAGCTGGATTCGGGGATGAAACTTCCATATTTGTATATAGTAGCATCATCGTCCTTCATGGAACTCAGGACCTCGAAGCCTCCAAGCCTCCATTCTCCACTTTGACTGGTGTAGACTGATGAAAGGCGCACGTTGCCGTGTATAGACAAAGCCTCGTCATTGATGAAGGAGAGAGTATTTGCAATGGTGGATAACCCCCATTTTGACGTTTCCACACTGAGGCTCTTCCGACGAGCAGGCCATACTAGAGGAGTGACTCTTTCCGTAGCCATGTAGATATAGGTGTCCGTCTCGACGGTATCTAATACTTTTATTACTCCTGGATGTCGCAATGTCCGCATCTTTCGTACCGCATTTCGAGCGAGGGGTACGCGAGACCTATCGGCTATGATATCAAAGGCGAAGATGCTGCAGTCCGAGCCGTCTTCCTAGAGCAATAGAGAGGTTAGGCAAATCCCTCCAAGTACTCAGGGGTACACACACTCGCTTCGTGCCATTATGCAAGGCCCAAATTGACTGGTCAACAGTCAACCTGTCCCCAAACTTATACGGAAAAGGAGGGTCTTTAGATATTGCTGACGCAACTGCTGATTTCAAGAACTCCATTGTGAGGGAGAACGACCCCGAGGAAAGAGACTGGTATTCCCTCACGGCGAGTGAAAATGACACATTTCCAATAGTGCGCTGGTGATTTGGTTGTAAACTGCAATTATAGTATGTACTGATAAGCAGCGTATTTTGCAGACGGACCATAATTTAGCGGGGTTCGCGGAAGCTAGAGGCTTGTCTTCCACCGCAGACACTCCGCATCCTGAGTTCATATCACAATGACAAGTGCGCTCATATTCATTCATTAACGCAGGGATCCGGTCTCGAAAGAGTCATGTTTAGTAAGTAAGCACTTCTCTTTGGCCGCTCTAGCCTATGGTGATTTCTACAGTTCCACGCAGTGTCTATGAAGAAGAATTGGTAAAAGGTCTGACTGCAGCCTACGTTCTTATGGTTTCCGTCTTCTGGTATACACAACATCAGGAAGTATGCAAACCTTTGCAAATTCAACAGCATGACTTGTCAGCGCATCAGCAAGGGAGGCTGTTCAAAGTTTATGAACATACTCTGTATTTGACGTGTACATACACAGATCCATGATCGCACCACTAAATGGAACCTCAAATCTACCTTCTCTCCAAGATTTGTCGTCAATGGCAGTGGTGTACAAAGGGGAGATGCTCGTCTTTGGAATGCACTGTGTTTGTGCTACTGATTGTCTGTTGGAAGGTCGAAAGCCTGGGAAGTGTGCAGGCTGAAGACGCATTGTAAATTGAAAAGATCTGAGACGCTGCACCATGTGTAATGCTTTCATTACTGACTATACTGCTGAAACAAGTCGCCTTACTTCAGAGGCTAACAAAGTCGCAGAGAAGCAGGGAGGCCGATCGAAACAGGCTCCAATGATTGACGGATCTAGAAACAACTACCTAAGAGTTTGAAGTGAAACGCTTAGAGGGAAGGCTAGGTGGCTTTTGTTCAGCTGTGAAAGGTATCGGGATGGTCATACCAAATCAAGAGGCAACAATGGATCAGCCAAAGGTGAACAGGCATGCGATAAGTGGGGTATCATTAGCATTCATCGATTCTACCTAAATCAATATCTTCAGTCCTGTAATGATCCTGAATTATACGATAGAGATAAGATCCCGCGTGACCGCCCCTAAGGTGTACTGTTAGTATTCCTGCTCTCCAGATAAGGAGATTACTTACAGATTCGTGATATAGAGATCTACCAGCTCTGCAGGCACGTAATCAAAAAGTGGGTTCTCGATTTCAATTCCCTCCACGAGATCTCCATTATCGTAACCAACTACCTTACTTGGGTCGCCATTTTCCATTAATGTATCAGGATCAAAAGGATAGACTGGGCTGAGTTGGTAAACGGGGCTGAGCACAACAACATGCGTGCTATGCACATGGGCAGCTTGAGCAATGGCCTTTGCACCTGCGATCGCAACAAAACTTCCATTCGCGAGCACTGCATGAGCACCGAGAACCACCTTATTGATCCGAGACATCAGTCCAAAAATAGCAGAATCAGGAATGAGTATCACTGTGATACCAGCCGAAGTCAACGTTTTTGCAAACAATTCAGATCCCAAGTCATCATCGAACTCTCCCTTGCCTTTGCCAACTACGGCGGCATGAGTAGCTTCGTGATCGTTGGGGTAGGCCTCTGCATGGACCACGGCGAATTTTCTTTTAGCCGCTGCCTTCAGAAGGAATTTTTGTACAGTAATTGAGGATGAGTGCGTGAGTATGATCTCATTGGAATGAATATGCTCCAACGCGTAGCTCGCTATCTGCTCATCGGCTTGGTTCAATTCCTCAAGGATCTCCTGTATTCCTTCGACAACTTCGGCTTTGAGATCCTTAGCGGCAGAAGGACTGACAAAAGCTTGGTGAGACAGTGGTGGATGGCTCCCAGCGCATTGTGAGCTAGGTGTTGCAGTGGGAGAAGCCATACTGGAACTTGGGTGAGACAATAGACTGAACATCGATTGCGCTGTGTAGCCAGCGTTAGCGGCAGTAGAGGAAGCATGCGAAGTGAGTAGCGAAGGACGTTGAACTCCCCCCTTGGGCCCTACAGTCGAGTGATCGGTTCCATTTTGCATAGGCGGGCTTGATGTAATGCTTCGGAAGGAGAGGCTTGGAGAGTCTGATAGTCGAGGAGTGGTCTCCCTCGGCGTCTGTGGCCGACTGTCTTTGCCGACATCACTGTAAACACTAGTCTCGCCCTCTCGGTCCTCTTCTGCCTCCTCTCGGATGACACCCAGCACCCGACGCACTATATTCCCAATGGCGAGTTCTCTAGGTTGCGCCGCGATCAATCGCTGGCCCACTTGCCGCACCCGCTCAATGAGTTCTGAGACCTCCGTGACCTTGAAGGCTTCAACCACGCGGCGCAAAAGGAACGCTGTAGCTATAGCACAGGCTTTCGAGTTCCGTATCTGGCGTCGTTTGAGCAGGCTGCATCCACTGGTTAGGTTTCTGAAAATTGAAATATGCGTTTGACCTTACGAGATCAGGTTCTCTATGGACGACTCTACTGGAGTGCCTCTGCTGCGGACTGATCTGGTAAAGGTGGTAAGGCTAGGAACGGTGAGTCCCATCGTAGACGGCATGATGCTTATACAGTGCTGTTCAATGAACACTATTTACAACATTCTGTGCAGGGTCCCAAAGTCCGATGCAGTGGGAGCAAGAGCAGTTTGGACGATCCTTTGGACTTAATTAGATGTCAAATGAGGATCGGAGAAGTCAAGAATGAGTAGGCAGAGAAGTCTTGTTCTCTGATACGCAAACGAGAAGTTGTGGAAGTTCCCGCCAATCACAATGGATTGATATTACCTGGAGACCGTGAGTAAAGTAAGGTAGCACGGCAGCTATCCCATAAGTCGGCGCGAAGTCACACCCTCAGAAGCTAACCTTCACAAGCTAGACGTAGGTTGACGTTAAGCCCCAAGAGGTTAGCTTCTATGGATGTGACTTAGCATCGACTTATTGGGTAGGTAGTTTTAGCCTGGTTGTGATTTGCGGATCATCACATGGGTTCGTCCGAACTCCCAGCTCCCCAGCTTTATTCCTCCACATACTCGTCCACGCTTTCAATCAGGCATTGAATTTGCATATCACAAGGCATCGGTTGGTCGCGTCTTCGCCGAATTACGCACGCCCTTGCAGGCTTCAGGCTGTCGATCTCCGAGCGTGGTCGCCGGGCAAGATCTTCTTTCGGAAGCCGGGGGGCTTAAGTATATGAATCCACTCCGACTTCGCTTTGATCGAGCCTCTACCTATTCATAGAATTTATACCTGTCTTCAGGACATGTACACCACTGGTACTGCATTCTGATGGATCGTCTCAGACGATGAATTCCTTGAACATCCTTTCGGCACGCGTAATAGGCCCAACCCCGCCTCAGTCAACTACCAACATCAGGCCCCGGTCGTACAGTGACGGCAATCTCAAAAAGGGAACATCGGACAACAAGCCAAAGCGCAGTGTCAGTCAACATATCAATGGAGGCACAAGTGATATTGTTCTGGAGAAGGAGAAGAACTTCGGTAGCGACCGGCTAGAGGAAGAATTGAACAGTGATACGGACTCAGGCAAATCAAACAAGGAGGAGCCACTGTCGGGCCGAGAAGAGAAGAATGAGGCCCCATTGAAAGCAATTATGAGGTACCACAAGCTTCGCTCGGCAGCAATAAGGCTGGTGGCAGCTCTCACGAAGTCACTGAGATGGGTGCTGTCAACATTGGCTTCACCTGGAGTATACATGGTGGCTGGACTATACGACGAGAAAGGCACGTTCTCTCCACTATTACCAATACGAAAGCTTGGCCGGGTTCTGCCGAGAAGGAACGGAAGGACATCCACAGCACAGGCTGTAGGCCTCTCGGGCTCGCCAGACCACCCTAAAAAATCAACCACCTCCGAGACAGATGTCAAGAACGTACGGCGGAAGGCCCAATCCAAGGATATCAGGCGAAAGCTACGAGGTGCTGATCCTGCCACTGCCACCTCAGAATCTGAGGCGGATGTAGGAGGAAATACAGTAATACTCGATACGCCACCAGAAAGTCGACCTCGGCCTCAGACCTCTTCTTCGTCAGAAGATCTCCCTTATACCAGAAGGTCAATCCGCATAAAGTTGTACAATGAAGACACGGCTCGACGGCGGAAACAGAAAAAGCACAAAAGCGAATCCAATCGAGCGCCTGCACTGACGGTAGCCAATATCAAATCGCCAACATCGCCTGCATCGTCCCTGAAGTTGACCAAGTATCCCCGTGCGCCAGCTCCTCCTAGACCTCTCATACCCCTGCGGCAACCCTCATACTCGGCGCCAACATCCACACGATCCTCCAGACTCACACAAAAAACTCTGGTGATAGACCTAGACGAAACGCTCATCCACAGCCTATCAATGGGCGGTAGGATGAGCAGTGGCCACATGGTGGAAGTTAAACTCAATAACACTGTTGGCTACGGAGGGGCCAAACTCGGTCCTCAGCATCCAATCCTTTACTACGTACATAAACGACCTCATTGCGACGACTTTCTTCGAAAAGTATGTAAATGGTATAATCTTGTTGTTTTCACCGCCTCGGTACAGGAGTACGCAGATCCCGTCATTGACTGGCTTGAACAAGAGAGGAAATACTTCTCGTGCAGATATTACCGGCAGCATTGTACCTTCAGGAACGGCTCATATATTAAGGATCTCAGCTCTGTTGAGCCAGACTTGAGCAAAGTTATGATACTTGATAACAGCCCACATAGCTATAGTTTTCATGAAGGTAATACCATCCTGGCGCAGATCCGTTTCCCTGTTGCTGACTGATCGAAGACAATGCCATACCCATTGAAGGCTGGATCAACGACCCGACCGATAATGACCTCTTGCACCTAGTACCTATTCTGGAGGCATTACAGTATGTCACTGATGTTCGTGCTTTGTTGGCTTTGCGACGGGGTGAAATAGATGTTTCTTCTTAAGCGTTTATGTGTGAGCGGCTGCTACATTCCTTGTATCATGACCATGAAGTATTGGCGATTCAATGATTCAAAAACTGTGTCGCAGTGGCCCATGCATTTACTTCTTATATCGTTCCTTCTGAGAACCGTCGATCTTCAAATTTGTGCGCACAAACCCCGCCTTCCAACCAGAAATCTCATCCTCTTCGCTCATGGCAGCCGACAAAGATTCAGGGACTCCCAGAGTCTTCCTTGCACGTCATGGTTCGTTCTTTTGTTCTGTTACATTCAAAATTACCATTGATATTGCACAACAGGGCAGACCGAATGGAGCATCACAGGCCGCTGGACTGGCTCTACAGATCTTCCTCTTACCTCGGCCGGTGAGGCCCAGGTGTCGAAATCGGCGCGAGTACTGGTAGGTCCTGCCCTGCTTATTGATCCGAGAAAGCTTGTTCGCATACTCGTGAGCCCCATGCAACGAGCGCGTAAGACGTACGAGTTGATGTTTGCGCCCGATGTTCGCGAAAATTTGCACGAGGGTAAAGTCGAATTCTCGGCAGATTTGGTCGAATGGCAGTATGGCGATTATGAAGGGATGAAGACGAAGGAAATCAGGCAGTTGAGAGAGCGCAGGGGTTTGGATGGTGCAAAATGGGATCACTTCAGGGATGGAGCCGAAGGCGGAGAGTACGTTTTATTTCTACGCGAACTGCAAAAGCCAACCTCGATATTCTCCTAGGTCGCCAGAGCAAGTTACAGAGAGAGTCGACCGAGTGATCAAGCAAATACGAGAGATACAAAGTCCCAACATGAATGGAGAGAATCCTTGCGATGTTCTTCTCGTAAGCCTACAAAAGGTCTAATTCATCGCTTTCATTTTTATAACTCGTTCCACAGATAGCCCATGGGCACATCCTGCGGGCATTCACGAGAAGATGGCTCGGGTACCCTATGAGCTTCCCATTATCGATGATGCTTGAACCAGGAGGGATAGGGATTCTCAGGTAGACTTGCCGACTTCCTGTCAGCTTGTGCTGACGGATCGCAGCTACCAACACCACAATATAGATGAGCCGGCATTTTTGTTGGGTATGGCGCTGCCTTAGGAACATCACCAGACAATGGTGAATGGAGAAGGCATACTTCGAAGCGAATGTGGTGATACCAATCCCAGACGTCTCGCTTCAGAAATCACGAGACCTCAAGTGAACGATCGAAGAAGGTTCAGCTGTTAGTGATAATCATAGCTTGACTTCTTCAATTGTGACGAGGCTTGCTCGGCGGTTTCTGCTTTTCAGACTTTAAACCCGAAGAACCTGGTTGCAAATTCCACACAGCGGTACTCTCGTGGAATGCAGAGTCCTCATCCTTATCGCTCTTCAGTGAACGACAAGTTCACCCGCCATCGGCAGTTCTCCATGGGCTGCTTATTTCATTGGCCCGAAAACCTCCATCCAGCGATCGAAACTAATACCTCCACCTTAATATCCTGAATGTGGTTCTTAGACACCGAATGCATCAGAATTTGCCCTTTGTTCACTGTAGCTACAATGATGCACTTCTTCCTGCTTCCATTGATCTCGCCTGTCGTATCCTAGGACCTCACAATAGATAGAGATAACCTGTCAGCAAGGTCGACTGTTAGTTTAGCCATGATTGATAGAGCCGCAACGACGAGTGAATCCCCGTTTGCGAAGTGCTACACGTAACAATTTTCCTCCGCTTCTCTAAGACTTATCCGAATCTTCATTGTCACACAGGTGCCATCGACATTGTTGGGGCTCTCTACGATTAGGCAAGAGAGACAAGCCTTACAATGATACTCGAAATTCTTGTCGTACATTACAGCTTGCAGCAAGAAGGATGCTCCTTGATGTTAGTAGAGTTATCTGATGAAGCGAAGGGTGTCAGGTTTCTTGAGGATCTCCTGGATATATTACGAAACTGGGTAGAATATCTGCCATCGCGTTACTGTACACACCGAGAACTCTCGAGAGCTGCGCTTCACACAGCAGTATAGTTATCCCTGCAAGCTGAGACCAGTGAGGAGTTATTTGAGAGAAAGTGTGATCTAAAAGTAGAATACCAATCTATAGACATCGAATTTCGTCATTGCCAAGCGTCTTGAACGACATCAGTCGACGATTCATCCGTCATATCATCCTGCCTACAAATCTATTCAAGCATGTTGTCAAGATCACTCCTTTCACCAGTAAGTACTACGCTATCTACAAGCTCAAGGTGCTGATGTAGCCCAGGCCTGTCGGTATCTGACACGGCCAGCGCGTTCGATCGCCGTCTCCATTACTCAACCTCGAATTATCCGTCTCACCCCTTCGCAACTTCGACTGATATCGACAGAGACAAGAACTGCGATAGATAAAGCCGTGGCATCAAAGCCAGTCGTACTGTTCATGAAGGGAACGCCAGAAATTCCACAATGTGGATTTTCAAGAGCAAGCATACAGATACTTGGACTACAAGGCGTAGATCCCAATAAGTTCTCAGCTTTCAATGTGTTGGAGGACGAGGAATTGAGACAAGGTATGACCTTTACAGCTTTTTGACTACTAGGATGAGGCTGATTCGGGGTTGCCAGGGCTGAAGGAATACTCGGACTGGCCTACAATACCACAGCTTTATGTAGGCAGTGAATTTGTTGGGGGATGTGACATCTTGATGTCGATGCATCAGAACGGGGAACTCTCGAAGATGCTCGAGGAGAAGGGAGTTTTAGTACCCGCAGAAACCCCCTCAGAAGGACCAGCCTCGACGTCGTAAAGTGTACCTTTAACGATGATTCATGCGCCAATTTTGCAACGCAATCATCAGATTAAGGAAAGTGCCTTCGCGGAAAGTACCTTCGACTTTATACTTTGGAGTGGAAATGCCATGCCATGCCAGCAGACAATTGTCAGTAAGGAGTGTAACATGGCCAAAATGTAAAACACTTTGAAGCTGGTACAATGTCTCCAATTCCAGAAGTCGTGGACGAAATCGAAGAGACTGTATACGGAGCAACTCCGAATGAGTTCTCAGTGATGGAGAGATCTGCGAGGAGAAGCTATGGTGGTCGATATCCTCACGGATCATACCCTTTCGTCTTCCTCTTGTTATGACAACAGACCTGATATAGTAGACTCGGGGTCGAATCTTGTAATTAGATCCATCTCCGAATCTACAAGGTAGGTGATTACTACGAAGGAGCTTGCTTCTTGTCTGACGATCAAATTTAGAGAATAAGGTCTCTCATCGTTGCTCTTCTATCAACCCTAAAAGCCGGCGAACCGAGGTTTGTGCAATGACTTCACTTCAGTCAAAATAAAGTAGGGGGTTGGTGTTGCCACTCCCAGCCCACACATTTCCCACCTTAAAATCCAGCTTTTCCTCCCAACACATTCTTCCAACCTACATCTCTCTATCACCATCATACTACTGTTGATACAACTCGCTGCTTCTAGCTCAATTGCCAATTTATCAATCAGATACCTTCCATTGTCAGCTACTATATACGTTCCCGCATTGATCATTACCATCCAGTCGAATACCCTCACATCATCTACTTATAAATCATCCAATCGAGATGGCAAAGACAATGAAGCCTCAGCGCAAACTGTCTGTCTCCACCAAAGCAATGTTCGGCAAGGCTGGAGAAGACGCCCCGCGCGCCGTCAAGATCGCCAATCGTAAAGCAAGCAAGGTCTTGAAGAGCAGTAAGCATGGCAAAGCCAGACGTTCCCCAACTCCAGAGCATCCATTGTCCGCCGCGTTCTCAGGTGAGATCTCCCTACTCCATCATCCATTCCCAATTCTTGACTAACATGGTTGAACCTCAGACAGCATCGAGTTGGCTCGTGAGCAAATCTACACAAACGCAGTGGCAAACTACGAAGCAGCCTACATCGGACTTTCGCAGCAGTTGATGGCAATCGACCACGAGTACGTCACAGAAGAGCAAGAACTCATCGAGCAATTCGAGAAAATCAACATCCCATTCAAAGACGAAGAAGTCGAGTTCAGCTCCGCGGACGGCAAGCAAACGGGCGTCGTGACGCTCAGCCATCGCATGAAGAAAGTCAAAAAGGTCATCGACGCCGAGGAGGCGGAGCTTCACCGTCAGTACAACGAATGGCTCGCGGTCGAGGCGGAGATCGATCGCTTGGCGGCCGAATATGCCGCTCCACCCACTCAAACAGGGACTGACGTGCCGGCCGACATTGTCGGGGCGGATTATGCGGAGATGATGCAGGAGATTGAGGCCGAGAAGGCGAACTTTGAGAAGTTGATGGAGCAGGGAGCCCAGGCTTCCATTCGGGAGATGCAGGAGGGTGAGGCGGTATGTGCCCATGTCTGATTCGTTACCTCTCTCTCTCTCTTCCAAGTTACTGATGCGATGACTTAGGATATGAGGCTCAAGCGCAAGGAGATGGAGGATATGTTCTACAACATGTTGGCAGAAGAGGAGTTTTAGAGGCAATGGTCCGGATGAGATGGAGGCAATGTTGAATGGATGAATGCATGGTTCGGATGAGATGGAGGTGTTGTATCAGCGGAGGTTTATGGCATGGCAGAGATGATATACCCCAAGCGTGATGGTATCTGATGGTACCTTGTTGCAAAGAGAAGGTACGATGGCATTTGCTGATGTGAGGGAATGGTCACATAGCTTGCACCATCAAGGATTGTGAGATAGTCGCATAGATATACCAGTGCTTTCATTGTCTTTGCACTTGTTTCCAACAAATAAACCCTCGAAGCCTGAAACCAATTCGCCTATACTCTAAAATGCAAACACGATTCACATCAGTTGTCCAATTGCCGCTCATCTACCACAACACCCCAATCATGTTGCTCTTTCCCGTACATGATGTTTTTCAGTTTCGTCTTCAAGATATTGGCATACTTCCCAATCGCGCCCTCGGACATCGGAATCTCGAGATCGTTCCCTCTGAAATGTATCTTCGACACGGACGCAATAAAGAACTGATCGACAAGTCAGCGGGTCCTTCACAGTCAAAGGACGAATGGGAACCACCTACTGCCGTTCCTGCCGCAAAAGCCTCAAGCAACCTACCCTCCTCGACAGCCAGTTCGACCTCATACATGGTGAATTTCTTCTCGACAACTTCCAAATCTTCGCTCCGTCTTTGCCTAGCTAATTCAAGCACACTCCCCCTCGTGACTCCATCCAGGATGACCTTGTCTCCAAGCGGAGCCGTGATGAGCTGAACTCTGCCCTCTGGGGTCCTCCACACAACGAAAAAGTTGCTCGCACCCGCCTCCGTCACATCACACTCCTTCCCCATCAACCACAATACCTGGTCGAATCCCCTCGCCCTGGCTTCTCCCTGCGCAAGCAAGCTGGGCCCGTAATTGGCGCCCACCTTGGCATAGCCAAAACCGCCCGGCCACGCCCTCACCGTATCTTCCTTGCTCGCCAACAGCTTGAGGCCCGGTCTCTCGTTGCTTCGCGACGGGTCCAGTCCAGCGGGACCACTTCCTGTGTCTAAAGTGGGAAAGCAGCATGCCATAATGTACAGCAACGCTTCGTTCGGTTTCTGGACCCCTAATGATATGTCGTTTGCAATCATAGTCGGTCTCAGATAGAGGAACGTTCCCGGCCTTGACTTTGGTAACCACTTTTCGCCGTCGACAGCAACAAGTGTTTCGATTAATTTCTGTAGCTCATCTGGATCGAATATTGGGAGAGATATGCGAGTGGCAGAAATGAGCATACGGCGTGTGTTGCGGTTTGGCCGAAAAAGTCGGAGTTTGAGGTCATAACCACGATAGAACTATACGACAATTTAGAGTCAGCCAGATTCTACATTGGCATGTGGTGACCTATGGAATGTTTGAGGAATACAGTAGGACTTCTAAATTCGACGAAGTGTGTTTCAACTCGGATCTCCAAAGGGACGTACCTTTAGGCCTTCGAAGCATTCGGTCGCGTAGTGAAATACGGAGGCAGTAGGCATAAGTTGCAACGGCCCATAAGGTTGTAAATGCGGTGCTGCCCAGCCGGTCGTTGATGTCCATTGACATGTGATCATATGATCACTGCAAACTTTCTGCGCCCATACAGCTGAGGAATTGGGCTCTGGGACCAGTTTCGGGTTGAGATTGCGTGTGAAGATGAGCTTGGAGGCGTCAAGCTCACTCAATTCATGGCGGACTCCATTGGTGTTGAGGGGAAAAGCTGTCTTATTGACCGTGTTTCTGATGCCTGAGCTGGTGAGCTCAGATGTCGTCTGAATGGCGGTAGGAGCCATTGAAGCAGATATTCACGGTGAAGGTGCTCAGTTGAAGATACCGCAACAATCAGGAGAAAGTTGGCCAGTCAGATGACGATAGACGTATGTAAGTAAGGATTTTCACATTGATTGGAAAGGCAGCGACATATTTGTTAAGGAGTATTTTAGGACTCTTATGTATGATAGTGAAGTAGAATCCGCGAAAGCTTTACATTGAGTCCGTGTATTGACGGCAATCTCGTCAAGGAGACGCGCTCTCCCGCTTGGAACAGGGTCCGATATCGCATTTGACGCATGCAATGGAGTTTCTACCCGTTGCAGAAGGAACTTACATTGCTGGCCGACGTAAGCCGCTGGTAGCCGTGTTCGTCTTGTGAAATTTCTTCCATGTCACAATCTTTGATCAGAATTTCTCTGTGATGTGCTATGCGATAGCAATATAGCAACGAGTTCTGGAATAACACTTTGCATGTAGAAAATTGGGCTATTGGTAATTGTATGACCAATAAACAAGCATCAGGAGACACTGGGTATACGAGACAGAAAACTTTGAATAAGATAGTCTTCATACCGGATGTCTGAACAGCTAGACAGCAGTGTGAGCTGGAGTCTGACGAAAGCGATTCAAGACGTTGTCGCAAGCTCCAACACTGACTGCGACACTCCCTTTGCCTTGCTGAAACAAGCCTGTGTTGGTCCCGGCAACGGAATTTTGTTCTTACCTATTGCTTGCTCGATTCTTCTCGAGCCTTGAAGCTTCCTTCTCCAGTTGTTCTCTACGTTTCACTGCTTCTTCGGTAGCAGCCTTCTCGCCTTTGGCTCGTTGCCTTGCCTCATACATTTCTCGACTTCTCATGATTCGCGTTACTATCTCTCCTGCATTGACCGTTTGGAAATCGTGGTTGCCAATCTCTTGATAAAGATTTAGATCCCGAGCAGCTGTGTATGGATCGTATGTGAGTGGCATGAAGGACGTGGGGCCATGGTATACAGCGTCCGGAGTACCGTACGGGAAGTTGTTGAGATATGCTCTGCTCGGGGTAAAAGGAGCCGAGAAGATGACAGAATCAATGTACTATAGCACATCAGCGACTGATCCAGTTCAAACCGTCCTACGCACCCGGCATTGTAACACACAAAGTCCGCGCTCGAAAATGTTCATGATCGGGTAATTGACCCCTTTCCAATGATTGATCACTTCGTCATCATGTATGCCAGCTACAATGTATGCTGGGTTATGATCCTTATTTGTGTCATCATACCATCCGTTCTTGTGTGCAAGCGCATCTTCCGCGAGCTTGACTTGGCGGAGAAATTCAATGTGTCCGGATGAGAACAGATCAAATCCACCATCAACGTATATGATTCGTTGTCCTTGCTTGGGAAGGTTGCCGTTGACCATGGTGCAATATGATCCCATCTCCTCGGAGACATCGTCTTCCTTGGCGGCCTTCGAGCCCATCCAGCTCAACACCTGTGGTCCGGGTTGCAAACCTGACTCGTCTGTGGCATAGTCTCTAATTCGCTGGCTCATCTCCTCTCCCAGTCTGTTTCGCTCCTCTGGACTACCGGGCCCTTCGTCACCCGAGAGGGTCTGCAACAGTGATTTGATAAAATGATTCCTCGTACACAACAGCATCCGACCCACAAGATCGGTAGTAGAGATGCCAGGAGTTCGCTTCACCACCATAAAACGGCCAGCTGCCTTCACGAACCTATAGCAGTCTTCGCCGCCGGCATCCGATGTAATATCATCGCCATGCACAACGTATTGGCAACCATAGTGGGAGACCCATGGCAAGGATGTGACATATGGCGCACAGGGGATGGCCTTGGAAGACCAGCGACAAGCATCAACAGCAGAAACACTTCGCTGGAGCTTCAGCTATGCGCGCTATTCTATGGCAAGGAACACCAACCGCTCCTTCAATGTCATCACAGTTGGCCCTTTGTTGTCCATGATTTCTTCATCCGAGTGGATGCCCACCACTAGCTCCTTGCCCAGCCTTCGCGCTTGTAACATGGCACCAGCATGACCTGAGATCCCTCAGTTGGCAGATCCGGCAGGGTACACAAGCCATGGAGCGTACCATGATGTGCAAAGTCGAAGCAGCCATCAACCCAGATTCGATCATTAGATACATCAATGTCGTACTGGGGATCCACCGGCCAGTCACCTGGCATCGGGATACCCACTGCCCCCTCAGGTGTCATAATATCTAAAGTGCCGTCAGACTCTGCAGAGTGGACATAATGGCCGAGGCTTTCTCAGGTTGTTCCTGCTGGCCGGCTGCTAAGCGAGAAGAAGACACTAGTGGTACCTGTCGATCATGTGAGCATCTCGCATGGCAGAAGGCCGAGATGAACTGGTTTAGGGTGATCCTATAGTCGCTATTCTACTCACTGAAGCGTCAACGGTCCTGCATAATGCAGATTTCCTTCTCAACGCTTTCTGCGGTACAACCACGATCTCTCAACCACCTCATGCCTGTATCCACCGTCGTATGAGCCGAGCGGGACGAGTATTGGTCAAGGGGAATGCACTAACCTCCCATTGGAGAGATATTCGCATGGGTCACGGACATCGCAATAGCGTAGGACCAACGACTGCGAGCTTTGTCTCCAGCATCAAGTCCTCCGCCAAACGCATTGCAAGCAATACTGTCATCTCCCCAACCCCGCAGACGGTAAACATCTTCGACGCTGTTCAGGAGGAATACCCTTCCGGCTTCAGGAGCAAGCGCTCCTCCACCTCCATCTCCTCCAACTCATCTCGTCCGCGCCCCTATACTTCAAGGGCTGCGTCTACCAGTTCCGCTTCCCTGCTACAACCCTTAGAGCGAAAGCCCCTGCCGTCTCATCCTACAAAACCAGACCCGCGTACCACTACGTTCATATCTTCCCATCGACGTCCGTCCACCCAGCAGAGCTTAGAAGCAAATATCCCACACATATCTCATGCAGACCCCAACGATTCATCAAGCTCGCTCACAATGGCTGCGACTGCCTCTACCTTTGCGAACGGCTTCCGGCCCGAATTCAGCAAGCCGCCAAGTACCTCACAGTCCAATGTAAGTTTTGGGCAAGGGGGGAACAATGCATCAGGGCCAACCCCAGGTCTCCCACCGGCCGCATCCGCTGGGGGAATGCAACATCCCAGTATCGTTTATCAGCAGATACATGACGTATCTTCCAAGAGAATTTCTACACTTGGCTATTTGAGAAAGGCCCACGAAGGTCGCGTCTATTGGTTTAACACGCTACTTTTTAACAAATCGGATTTATCTAAGATGCCCTTCTTCGAACCGAAGAGACTTGCCCGCAGAGCCACTAATTACCTCTTGCTCGGACTTTCTCTGCCCAACGTGCTTGACCTTAACTCTGCGAATCCTTCCGAGTATCTCCGCGCTCTCAATGCACTGCTCTCTGAATTTGAGTCATACCAGCAGATACACCCACCTGAAGGAGGATCTGCCTCTTCGCTTTCGAGGGCACGTCTTCCATCCATGTTCAAGCGTGCGACTCACGCGAGTGCTAAGGGTCGCAGGACGAGTTCCGCGACAGACATTGGTCTCCCCATGAATACAAGTGACCCGGCAGATCTCAAAGCAATGACCAACGCAACGACTACAGGATCGACATCTTCCTCGTTCCCTGCCAGCGAGCAAGATTTGCTTCCTGGCGAGGAATACGCCCATTTGCTTACCCCATCGCTACCATTTGACCCGGACTTTTTCGAGACTTTCGCAACGCTATGTGATGTTCTGATCGACTGTTATACTAAGATTATGAGCCTCATACCATCTCCAGCGACGTGCGTTCCTGGTACCGGGGAGATCTTTGGAAAGGCCGATGCGAAGCTACGGAAAGTCATCGTGCAAGGAATCATCAAGGAATTCGAAGATGCTAGTAGAGCTGGCGCTAAGGTCGAATTTGCCGGCCTGAGCAAGGTAGTGCTGGGAGGTCTGATGTGATCATTGAGCAGGTGGCCTGGGAGTCACCAAGGGCCACGCTTTACGCTTTAGCCTTCAGCACCTAAAACCTGTATCGATGACGCTAGATGTAAAAAAAGCTCGTGGTGAGTCTTGCATCGTTTTGGGACAGAAGCTCTCTAGATGGTCGGCTTATGATAGAATCTGGTAAGCAGCCTGAGTTCATTCCTGGCCGCCGTGCTTACAATCAATAGGATGGATAAAATTAATCAATCCGATGATGGCATTTCCACGAAGTGGAATTTCAATCACCACCCAAGCATGCGCGGAATTCGATGTAGACGACGCGCATGTAGTAAGAATGAGGCGACGCTATGTCAGTCAAAGACGGCAGAGTATGAAGCGACAGCATGTTACGATGAGAGGAAGTATTGGGGTCACGATAGCTAGGCCATAAGTTGAGGGCCAGCGTTTGTCCCAACGTAGCTGGCTGTGAAAGGAGCAGGAGATAGTCTAGGGGTGGAAGCCGACTCGCCCGCTTTCAGGAAGGAGAGCTCATGTCATCTGTTGATGGCATTGAGTCACGCGTGCTATGAAGGCAGCTGGAGAAGAAGATTCTCACTCTTTGTAGGGTGATCAAGAAGATCAGTCTAATGATAGCACCGAAGGAAGAAGTGATGGGTGACTCGGTGGGGAAGACTAGATAGCCCATCTTGATTCACCGTTCCTAATCTCAGGAACAAGCCTTCTAATGCCTCGAGAGCTATATTCATCATATCACAGTGGCATTGTTTGCCGACTGTTCGCCGCAATCAATGCTCCGTTCCTTTGAAAATTCCAAGCAGCCTTATGTACCAGAACACCAGTATGACCGCTAAAAGCAACCCCAAATGCTATGCTTTGCAATATTTGACTTGATCGACTGATGTTCATGTCTCCGTCATCATCTGTCTTCTCCTTTCCAACTCCTTTTCTTCACCAAAGACCCTTCTGCTGGTTTCGAGCACCATCTCAAACCCTTCTCTTCCCCTCTTTGCATTCTCCTTGAATTGCTCTACACTGGCCTCCTCGATCTTGCTCTTGATCTTCTTCCAACCGCCAGCCAGAGCTACTATGCGTGCCTCCTGACTAAATTTCGTCCGCTCAAGCCCCGGCTCACTCCTGCTTGCATCGGGCTGATAGACCACGGTTTCGCGGACACTGATAACGTTCGACCACGACAGATTCGTACTGCACATCGTTACACGCTTCTCGATGGGATCGACGTATGATATTTCGAAGGAATAGGTAGTGGGCTGGAGACAGAAGATGGTGGCCAGCCAATCCGGCGCCGCTTGAGAACATGTGATGAGGCGCTCGGTGCGAAGGATACCGGTGCTGGGGTCGACGTGTCGGGATAGAGTATCGACGGCGATGACGTGGGATGCTGCTTTGTTCCACGGACAGTACTTCCGCCAATTTTGAGTGGAGACTTCGTCCCACGAGTAGTCGAATGTGTAGTTTGACGAGAAAACGCGCATGGTCAATGTTTCTGCGTTTGTGGAGGAGATGTAGGGTGGTCGAAGGTCGGTGTTCTGGTGATTAGTTGACCATGAATGAGGTAACGGTGATATTGATGTTCGGAGGTAGAAGTGGAATGTCCGGATTGTGTTGTAGTCGAAAGCGTTATGGAAGAGGTAGGTTATATGTTGTGGATAATTTCTTTCTTGGTGAATTATGACGGAGGACTTTTCCGGAGAAAATCGGGTCTATGTGAAGCTAAACTAAAAGAGGAAGGGTGAAGTATCTACGAGTCTACCAAACACACCTAAAACATAAGGTATTACTCAAGGGAGACAGACCACGTCCATGTCTTCCCACTCGGAGGTGTTGGTTGTGAGTGTATAAATACTACTTCGCTATTCTCGCAAAGAGCAGCAGTCGAAGCGGCAGGAAGCCAGTAATGCACGCCTTGTCGCGACTAGTACTACGGAGTATGATAGGGAGATTCGTTCTCGGTGCTTCGTCCTGTGGAATTGAGGAGATCAAATGTTGCCTCTTGTCAAATGTTTCTGAGCTCTTCTCAAGGAAGTACATCATAGGAAGATCATAGTCCGAAGCAAGGCCCATATGTGTCCGTCCGACCAGACTTTCTTTAGAAGAGTTCACCCCCTTCTGGTCCAAACTTAGTTCTGGTCCAGCCCTAAGGGGTTAGCGACCCGGAGCTTTTAGAACTCCGTACTCCGTCGCCTAGCTCCGGGGCACTCTTAGGCCTAAATACTGTCGCTTCCATAGATCCTTAGCCAGGCTGATTCTACACATTATTTCGCTGTAAGAAGTGTTCGGTCTTAGCCGTTCTATAAATCTTATAGCGGAAATAAACAGTTATAGTGCGTGGTTGTGGTAAACGAGGGCGTGAACCAGAAGTAAGTGTGGACCAGAAGGGGGTGAACTCTTCTAGCTTTGTTTGAAGTTCAAGTCGTTGAGATCGACAACCCATTCACCCATTCTTTCCGAATGGCGCCCCGCACCTCGTCGTCTGTGGCTTGTGTTCCTCTACTTTACACCGGGTCAATGACTGGCGCTACCGGCACTGAAATGGCGAGTGCTGCCGCTTCATGCAGGAGCGACGCTTTCGTCGCCTTCCTTGATCTGCGTTCCGCTTGTGTACATAAATGATAGGGTAGATCCGACCCAACCCCTCAACCCTCTGCAACATCAACTGAATAACTACCCCCTCATATACTGCTCATCATTCGCTGGAATCGGAGCCATAATGGTAGAATTACGCAAGCGCAAAGCGGCTTCTGAGGCTGCCCCTCCTCCGATCAAGAAGGCCAACTCGGTCAAGTCTATACCTAGTAGCGAGAAAGCCGAATCTTCTACCAATGGATCTGCATCGAACCAAGCAGTATGTACATTTGCTTATTCCCGAAGAAGCACATTTCTTCTATAGATCCAGTTACAAGAGTGTACTGCTGCCGAAGCCCCAGTTGCCATTAAGCGTGATATGCTCAATTTGTCTTTCAATTATTGTCAAGGAGCAACTTATGACGCGAGATGTACATAGGTAGCATCTGGGGAAACCATCGATCTCGATGGATTTGGCGGCGAAGTTGAAACAAACGACGGAGTCAAGGTGACGTTGAAGAAGCTGGTTGGAGATTGCGAAAAGGGTGTTGTACTCTTCACCTATCCCAAGGCGTCAACCCCCGGATGTGAGTACATTGCCCATAATGGATTTATCTCTTAAATTCCCTTGCACATTCTAGTTCTCTGCACGCCTCTTCGCACTGGAGAGACAGCAAACGAGATGCTTGCCCATGACCGTTGACAATGGCTAGGTACCACTCAAGCCTGTCTATTTCGAGACGAGTTCGAATCTCTCACAGCAACCGGATTCTCGATCTACGGCTTATCAACAGATACGCCAAAATCCAATTCGAATTTCAAGACGAAGCAGAAGTTGCCATATACGCTGCTCTGCGATCAATCGGCCACGCTTATCAAGGCAATCGGCATGAAAAAGGAACCCAGCGGAACGACTCGAGGCGTCTTTGTCATCAACAAGGAGGCTAAAGTTGAGGCAGTTTCCCCTGGGGTAAGCCATATCATTACTCCATTTCTACTTCGATTAATCAATTGAAAACTCTTGTCTAGGGGCCTGCTGCTACGGTTGAGTTGGTTCGCAAGCTTGTCAAAGGTAAAGATGATACAAGCGAGGATGTTGGTAAGTCTGCAGAAGGTGAGAAAGTCGAGGAAGAAATCGGAGAAGCCAAGACCAATGCACAAGGGGTGGAACAGCAAGAGGAAACCCGTGGAGACGAAGCCACAGCTGAGGTCGCAGCTGAAGTCGCCGATTCCGCTGAGAAGCTGGATGGGCAAGCCGAGGCATAGGGAGTAGTCTATCCTGTACTGAGTTACTGCTATATTATGAATTTGATGGCAGAGTCGTCACATATTGCGTACTCATATGAAGCTCATGTGGATACAGTCTGCTGCATCATAGATTCAGGCAATATCAAAGTCATTCAGTGTTCTGAGGATGATGCCCTAGCCACTGCCGATTCTATAGCAGCTGGTCTGGAGGCCTGTTCTCCAGAATTCTTGAATCATGCCGTATTCTGCATTCTCGTCAATACCTATAGTTCGGAGTCTACCAGTGTAGATTAACCAGATACTAGACCAAGTACGGTTAGACTGTCGTGGTGATTGAGCTAGTCCCGTACCGAAGTGGTCTATTGAAGGCGACAACGATCAAGTCAGTAGATGGATCTTTGCTAGCAGTAGAGTGTCCTCAAGATTGAATCCAGTCCGATTTCCAAGCTCTCTTTGGCTTTGGTCGCAAGCATGGCCACCAATGCTGGTGCAGGAGCTTCGAGGCAAATCGCATCAGCCAGAGCAGCCACCGCGGTCTGGAAGGTGAGACTCCCTTGCAATTTACTCTTGTGGTCATATTCTGAGAACCGAAAGAAATACACCGTCCAGTCCAATGGCGTATGGGAGCGAATTCGAAGAGCTCTCGCAGTCGATCCCAATCGTTCAACTGGTATCCCCTTGAACCCCCAGTACCGGAACCCTCCACCTGGCGCAAATCCCCCGGAAGCCTATGATGACCCAGTCACCGTGCCCTCTGGAGATATTGCCGAAAACGCTTATTACAAAAGAGACGTTCGCCGTAATTACCCTCGGCTGAGCGTGGTCAAGCAGGCAGACGTCGTAGGACTGTTATCTGTGGGAAGCAAAGCAAAACCAAAAGATGATGTTCTACAAATAGGAGACCTGGGAGTAAAGCAGTTGGTCCAGGTGAGAAAGGACGGGGATCAGAAAGGACTGGCAGCATATCTAGAGAAAGAAAAGAACAGCATAGCAAGTATCTTCGGACCCGATGGCCTTCCACCCTTTCCGAGCGGTATGAGCAGAGCTTCCCCGGTAGGAGGAAGAAGGTATGTGATGGATGCTGATAGGGAGGAAGGCTATCCAGAGGAGTACATGCCCATAGCTCCATACCTTCATTCGGCGGCGTCTAATACTTAAGCACAGATATCCTTGCCGCACGTTTGTATAAATCTATGCCTGCATGAAGGCAATCTATTTTCCGGGGCACGACTTAGCGCTTTCACGTTAGCTGGACTTATCGTCTTTAAAGATCCTTGAGCTACTTGTCTTTCATTGTGAAACTCGTACTGCTCTCACGTAGAGCCTTTCCCCCACCGTTTCACTAGCCCTGAGTGATCAAGATCTTCCAGATATTCGAATGTTCGCCTTACTCCGATACCTACCTCCCATAAAGTGCCACATCGGACCATGGCCTATTAGTTAGGGACATCCGTTTTATAATCTAGCATTACAAGCCGATCCGATGCTCGCCATCAAAGTCACGAAGTAAAAAAGGACCGTCGAGATGACAATGCAAGTTCAACTGGTATATATCATCCTTGTGGGCGGTAGACTTAATAGAACATTTGTTGGTAAGCACCTAGGAATGAGGAGGTGCCAATCTCCCGAACTCTATCATGATCAAAAGCTCGAACAGCTACAACCTTTCTCTGTCCGCAACAGATATTCTAGTGAGTTGCAGCGTATGTCAAGATACTCTGTCGAGCATTTATGCAGAGGATGATGGAAACCTTGGTCTACGCAAGAGCGATGACCCTCACAATGGTCGAATCACGAAGCTGTGGCTTACTGAATGTGCGCACCTAAGTTGCGGGAAACACCTTGAGGGAGGAGGTAACCATTATTATTATCCTCATCGACTGTGTATAAAGCGCTGATGAAGAACTGCTAGGTGTCCCATTTCATGCTGACCATAAAGTACCACGTGCGCCATGTCCTCTTTGCATCCTCGAGAAGAACGATCGTACTGAGAGAGCCCTATTCTTTGTCAATGGTATCACGAAAGGCGACTATGACGAAAATATTCCTGAAGGCTACTTTCGAATACCTCCAGAAGGCGATGCAGCGCAGAGGGCAAGTCAGCCGCCAGTCACTGTTTTACAAGTGCTAATGCCATCATAGTTCCAATACGTTTCTCTCTTGCGCTACGGTCTAAAGACAGCGCAGAAGGCATGCCGCTCCCAGGCTGCGCTACTCCATTGGGAGAACAAAAAGGCCGAAATCATACGCGCTTTGAGCACTGTAGCTCCCATGAAAGAGTAAGTCTCTCAAATCGTTCCAGTATTCAATGAATCCTGACATAGTACAGGGAGCTCATAAGCGCTGGAAGGCGGCTCTCGTCGCTGGGCCAGGACTGTTCATCTATTGAAGCTACGCTAAATTCTGTTGGTGCCAGCCTTACCAGTCAACCGATCGGGCAACAGCAGCATACAGAGACGCAGAAGGGAGATAGGCACTTTGATTCAAACATCACTTCTTCTGGAGGCCTTCGCGACGTCGGATCACGCCTGGCTCAAGGTAGTGCAGCTGATCTTGACCGCCTTACCAATTGTAAGACAACCGACCTTTCCCGTAGTCACATTCGCCCCTCGGATTCGGATCCAATGGCGCAACATGATCTCTCGTCGAAGAGGAAGCGGGCAGAATCCTTGAGCGACGTCGAGCAGCAGATGGATTATGCACTTGGCGGCAAACGATATCAAAAAGGCCAGAGCAGAGACGTAATGCCGCCTCCACCGATTCCGACGCAGCAGCCATACGTCTTCAGGGCCAGCAACCCCAATCAAGACACTCATGATACATCACCTCAAGACAGCAGCGGCAGACGGTCGCAGTCCGGAACGGACCCAGTAACGCCCCACCATCGAAGTAACGCAAACGATTCTACACGTATGGTCCTCACTTCTAGAGGCACAATACCGCAACCTGCATTAGTTGCAGCCAACAACGGTGGCAACGCATCGCCATCCGGACCCCATTCTTCTCCTCTTCGGGTGCACGCGGCTCGAGGACCTCCCTTAGAACACGCCTTCCCTCCCAGCCGGATTGCACGCTACGAGAGGCAAAGCGATGGAAATTTACCTTTAGAGCCTTCGTCAGCTCGCTCTTCCAGCCACATAGCTCAACGTCATACCCAGCCGTATGATCACAGTAGTCTACTGTTTCGACACGAGCCCAACAACCGTATCACTCATCCGTACGCTCATGGCAACCTCCCGACCAGTAGACTTGGTCTGTCCAGCAACGCCCGTAGTAGCGGCCATGGAACGATCCAATCACCATCAAATTCGAAACTCCACCGTCGACCTCTAGGTCAAAATACCCTCGCTAGCCCTCATTTCCTCCCGCGTCGCTTGTCCAACAGCATTTCTATGTCTTCGCTACGTAGCGGGCAAACTACGAGTCTGACTAATTCATACCCGTCAACTACATCTACACTCGTCGGCTCGAAGTATGGTGACAACCTGGCCAGGGCGCCAGAGAACTTCAATGAGCGAGATCTTGGGAGAGACTTCATGACTGATCCCGGGGCGCCGACTTTTCGACGACCTGATTTATCCCGCGGGAGATTGCCTACGGCAGAATCAGAGGGTACAATCCAGCGCCGGAGAGCTCATCGCTGATCTCACGGCGGGCACTGCATGTGAAATATAAGAGTTTGCTGGCGAGTGGTTTGCAGTGAATGATCTTTTATTATTAGAAGATTCTCGGAATTTCCCTTACCCAATGATCCGATGCAATTATGACGGATTAAAAGTCGTACAGTAGCTATTAGTGAAACGTTTCATTTACCGTACCTATCTGCGTGTCATGGAACACATTTCGAAAGTGAGGGTGCCTCCCAACTTGTGTCGTACCAATGGAGAAAGTCTAGCAATACATTGCAGCATATTTTGGAGCACATAGTGTAAGAGGTATCTCATGGTCAAGACTGTTTATTGCATGGAATGAAGACGTAAACCGCCATATCATTATGTAACTACCAATATTCCAAAGCAGGTAGTAGAGCCTTTCGCCCAATCAATATAATGCAGTAAAAAGACCCAATTGGTGCGTAGATTCATGCAGGGTACAATACAGAAAAGTTCTCAATGTACAGAAACCATGGAACGCTGGTAATCAAAACTACCAATCCCATGGGATGATGTCACACCTGAGGAGAGAATTCAGTTGAGGAGAGAAGAGCAATGGCAGGCTCGTTCGATCAAGTTGCTAATGATACACACAGAACTACTGCACTACTGCTTGTAAAACACCACCAGAAGCACATTTTGGACCAACTCGTGGATCTTGGTTTCTCCAATTGCTCACTTTACCAGCAACTCTCTTGCAGACAAAGACTTCTCAAAGGCAGTCTAACTTCCGCACCGAACGGCGATACGATTACTCAAAGGGGTTGGTGTGGGTTCCCCAGTAGGTCAGGAACAGGCTGAGACCGACGGTTTCGAAGACGCGTGCAAGAGCACCAATAGCGACGGTATCCATAGGGCGCTTCTCGGTGAAGACTTGAGAAATGAACTATAAAGCTATCAGCATTCCGTTGCAAAGGGTTTTGGATTGAATGGAGCATACGCTGGGAGCGGAGCTAGCGAAGAAGATCAGGCTGCCTAGATACGCGGCACCCTTGTAGCTCAATGTGCCAGTGGCGTTGATCAAAGCCCCAACGCCGTAGCACTGGATCGCACTCCCGACGAGCGAAGAGCCATAGGCAGCAGCAGTACTGGCGGCCTCCTTGGACTTGAGGAATTCTTCCTTGGAGTTTGCGGCTTGGGCGCGCTTGTAGGTGTCACCAAAGACCGGTGCAAGGATTGCGAGGGAGACGGCGTGGTTGAAAACCGTTCCGAGAGCGATAGCCGATGGCTTCACTGGTGGGAGATCTGTGGAAAGGATGTTAGTATAGCCTCAGCTATATTCGACCGTCGGAAGATTGCGGCGATGATTGTAAAGCACTCCGAGGTATGAGGGCAAATAAGACTGGGATGGAGGACAGTGTTATGAGAGTGTAAGCATGTAGCCAGGTGTGGTGCTGAGACGCGAATGGTGATGTCGTCACAAAACATTATGGACCCAAGCACGGTTTGAACGTAACAAAGTACAGAAGTGTTACTTACAATGAAGAGTTGCCATTGTGAGGAGACTTGTAGATGTGGAATTTGAATGGGTGATTGATTTGTAGACTGAATTGGGTGGATGTTGATTTTGATAGAAATGGAAGGAGAGCGGTGATGTTGGTTTTGAGCTTTGGCGCGAGTAAGACGCTAGCAGCATTCGGGTTTGGGGGAAATTGCCGCTGCCCAGCTATGACGGCATTGTGGCTGAGTCCTAGTCACTTAACATAAGCTACGCCACTCTAGGCTACCAACTCATTTACCTGCTATGCTTATACACGCTTTTCGCTCTTCGCTTTCGACATGTTGCTTCGAATGTAGAAGTAGTAACACTGAAGTTGGTCATACACTGTGCAGTTTCTGGAAGTGTCTCTAACTCTATGCTTGTAACCTCAGGAGGAAACAAGATCCCCTTTCCCGTATTTCATGCCATCATGCGTAAATTCTTCATTCTCATAATACCTGACTACCGCCCACGTTACTCATCTTACATCACCGCTAATTCGTCGCCGTCTTCGCGAATTCGGTGCTGGGATGGGGGTCAATTCCTGCGGATGGACGATTGGGTCCCCCTTCCTAGGTGAAACTACCACCTGCTGTTTGGGCGGGCGGCTCGACGTCGTTCGGGGTAATCGACTTTTGGCCGCTGTTCCTGAACCGTTTGTGATGACAGGTAGCGCACTCGAGCCACTTCCGTCTCTACTGGCAGGTCTATAAGCGCTCCCTCGTCTGCTGTCTTGCTCAAAAGGATAACTTGTCGTATAAGCCGTTCGGTTACTTGTAGGGGTGGATGGCATTGAATAGCTTGTCAACAGGCTCGGTGGCGTATTGGAAGCGCTCGAGCGCCGCCCTGGTCGACGTCTACTTCCGCCTATGCCGATCTTGTTATGCATTTCGCTCGACTTGATGAGCTCGCTTGCCATATTTCGGACCAATACAGCCCCATCATTCTCAGAGAGACGCTGAATAGTATCTTCCAAGCTGTATCTGCTAATGAGAGCTCCTTGCTCATCACTGGCATCGCAGATGCTGCGGACGATCCGTAGAAGATTGAGTCGGACTACGGCTTTGTTGGATGTGAGCTTCCGCAAAACGCGATAAAAGAGGTCTGGATGGGCCAGACTCAATGCAACCGGGGGGCTGAGTCGCAGGAGCTTTTGTAGGGGCTCCAACAGGTTTTCGAAAGCGTTAGCCTTGGAGGTAGTGAAGCACCTGATGATGCCTGTCGTAAAGGATCCGCCGAGTAGGTGTTCTTCAACCTTTGCTGTTTCTTCTTGCAGCCTGAGGTGTGTTAGTATGAATTTGTATGTGGAAGGCAAGAATATTTTGTACCAGATGAAAATCGCATCTAAAGCTGTCACCTGCCAGTATTCGTCCGCGAGAAGGGATATATAAAATGCAAGACCCTTATTGCGCCATAATTCGCGCCGTCCAACCTTACCAGAATGTGCCATGTCACAGAGTACCGGTAGAGCGAACTCTTTGAGAGGTCCTTTTGTCTTTATGATCCGCTGTAGGATGGGGATAATTCCATTCATAGCAGCTTCTTCCTGCCTTCCCTTATCCAATCGACATAGATTGTAAACCGTAGTTAGAACTTGGTTTGAGACTTCCCTAGAATGAAGCTCCTTCGAGCTTTTGTGGAGTAGATCGGTCAGCACCTCTATTGCATTCGAATTTGAAAGGGAGTCCAAAGTTGTTGATAACATTGAAAGATTCTTGATGAACTTTAGCATCGTGATCTGGTGACTAGGAGACATGCGTTTTAGCTCCTTCAGGACGCCTGCATATGTTTCAGCATTCAAGGGATAGGTCTTGGATCGTAAAGCGACGTACGATGTAAGACGGTCCTCTCAGCGATTAGCTCCTTAACATGATTCTCGGCCTGCGAGAAGAGAAAGAAAATGTTTGCAATGCGACCTTCGCAGAGCTCTGCTAGCTCTCCCTGCTCGTCGAGGACTTTACTCAATACTAGTGACAAGGGGTCAAGTACAGAATTCCGCGAGAGAATGCGACAAAAATCGTTCTTTGGTGTCGGACCTTGCAGCTCGAAGACACTCCATATCCCATTCACACCAATGAGGACCAAATCACGCTCCTCTTCGTAATCTTCTTCCAAGAATTCGACCAAGACTTTGAGGCCGCCCGCACTGACAAACATTTGTAGTGTTAGTGTTGAGGTCTGGAACATCTGGCGTACAAAGGCCGCTGCTTCGAGTCTGATCTCGCTGGAATATTTTCTAGAAGCAAACTTCGTGATGATTGGGATGCCTCCGACGAAACAAAGGTTTTCCTGGATCTCAACATCATTGAAGATGATGCCGTTCACGATCTTTAAGAGATTGAAAATGACGTCTCGGTGCCGACACGTCTCCAAAATCTCTAATATGGGGAGCATGCCATGAGCGCTGATTATGACACTCTTAATATCGGGCAAATCGGAAAACACCTCCAAAAGCTGCTCTGATAGGTCTGCAAGCATGTCATCCGCCTGAGATATCTTAAGGGAGCCAACCAGCCCTTCGACTTGCGTGCAGAGCCTTGCATATTTATCCCTAGCTACGTTCGTTTCAAGGTCCATCTCATCAAAGCCCTCTTCCAGCTGGGCAAAAGGATCATCGTCGTCGTCATCATCGTCACCCAACCAAGAACTATTCGACAATTTCGAAGTCAACATTAGGGTGCCCTCGTCAGACCCTTTCTCACTCTCCGGCTTGTCGAGAACAGCAGTCGCTTTTCCGAAGACGTCGGAGTAGTCTTCATCATGCTCATCTTCAGCATACCTCTGGATCTCGACGGATGATCTTGTTCTTCGCATCAGATGCTGCTTTGATATTGTTGGAGGGCGACGTAAGCTGCCGCCAGCCTTTGTAGGTTGCATAGAGCGGACCAGTGAGGTCATATCTGAAGGGTGGAAAAGCTTTGAATTTATAGAGCCATTCTGCTACGGTGCTGTTAGTCGCGGAAACCTTGCTAGGTTAGCGAGTTGATTCCTACCTTGTTCTTGGCGAACTTCCTGTCAAATTCATTGTCCTGCACGATGAGATCGGAGAAGTCATCTTCCAAAGTCTCTTTATACGATAACGTGGAGGGTAAGTACGCCTTCACCTTAGCAAGGGGTTGCTTTTGATGTACTGCTGGTACAGCCGCAGCTCGGCGATGGGCGACCACTGATTTCTTCAGATCCGGAGATTTGGTGGAAAGATTGACATGGCTCTGTTGAGTGTTCTCACGCTTCAGATTGAATGGTCGAATGGTTTCTAATGGATCGCATTCAGTCAGTTGCACCGGGCTCTTCATTGTCAGATCACCCTCGAAATTGTCATCCCAGTTACTTTCTTCTGTTACAGTCTCAAAGGAAGCGAAGGCTTTGAGTTTCTCGGAAGAAAGCAATCCTCCAAAATTGCCATGCGGCCGCAGATGTGGAAGCTGTAAAGCACTAGGCGAGATCGCGGAGGCAAAATCATCGTCCCAGTTGTCGTCTGCTGTATGCCCCGGAGATCTAAACTGATCGGCGTTGATTCGAGGCTTTGCGAGATTTAAAGGTCCTCGAGCTGGAGTTGCGAGTACGTTATTCGGTTCACGTCGCCCAGGTATGGGGCTAGATGACATTGGTCGTGAAGCTCGTCGCAGTGAACCTGCATTGGGTGACTTAAGAGCCTCATTCCATTCCTGCACGCTTTTAACAGCCTCTTCGTACTCGGTTGGCTTCTTCGGCACCACAGCATCAGATCGTCTCGCACTGACGATCCAAGGGTGCTTGAGCAATTTGCGCGCCGACACTCTGAGATTGGGATCCTTCTGGAAACATTGCATAAGAAAATCCCGAACGATCTAGAATTATTTAGTAATTCAGAACTCTGCGTGTCCAAGATTTTAACATACCGGGGAAGCGCCCTCGGGGAGAGGCGGATGGTCGTCATTGACTATACGGAAAAGGGCATGCATCGGCTGTAATTTATGATATGGGGGCCGGCCATCTAGAAGCTCAATAACAGTACAGCCCAGACTCCAGATATCTGACGCTGTAGTTGCGCCGGACAGTTCGATCACTTCCGGAGCCATCCAGTAAGGCGTTCCGACTACACTAGATTCATGGAAGGTCGTCGTCCTCGTGGCAACACCGAAATCGGCAAGCTTGACAAGCCCTTGTTTGGTCGTAAGAATGTTGGCTCCCTTGATATCTCGATGTATTACACCCTGCTCATGAAGATAGAGGAGTCCATGAAGAACTTGCGACATATAGATGCCTACAAGGTTCTCTGGAAATTTGCCAAAGTTCTTGGATATGGAATGGAGAGACCCATTCTCGCAATACCTACGAATCTGGATCAGTCAATAGTTCTCGGAAATAAATGTAACTGGTAGTAGCGAAGTCACTTACTCTAAGATGATGTTAAGCGATTCTGCAGACTTGACGAACCCACGGTACTTGACAATATTAGGATGCTAATTCGCTGTTCAGTAGTCTTCCCTAGCTTCTAATCCGAAAAACATACGTCCAGATTTTTGAGAAGGTCGATTTCCAGCTTGATCATACCGAGTCAATATTCATCCATACATATAGCTCAGATCCCAACCACACACCGTGATGACCCTCAATTCGCTTTTCGGCAAGTCCGCAAGCTTGACCTGCTTTACTGCCACAGTCTCCCCAGTCCCCATGTTCAATGCCCTGAAAACAGACCCAAAAGCGCCCTTTCCAAGGCAGTCTCCCAGTTGCTAGTAAGATGTTAGTCGACGACCTCATCAATGTCCTAAAGTTTCTTTCCGTACGTAGTCTTTGAGCTCCGCAACGTCTTGGGCCTTGGTGGGTACATGAACGTCATCATTAGACGGGTGTGGAGTGCTAGAGCCATTGCCTTCCCTCTGTGTCTCTTTGACTACCGTCTTGCTCGGTACATGAGTTGTGATGCTGTAACGTCCATCTACTTCCCCTTCCCCTTGCTGGGAAGCTCGTGATACCATATCTCAGTCCGGGCTCTTTGCATGCAGCTCTGTGCCCTGTAGTTCGAACACGATGTTCACGAGACTAGTCAATCCAGTCTGGGTACACCTATAACGGTCATATGGGGTTTCGATATTTTATGACCACCTGGAGCTCAGTTGCAGCTATCAAGTGATTGAAAGAGTTGTACCAATCCATGCCAATTCGATCCAGGGAACAACACTTGTTCGATACTATGGAACACTAGACATCCACAGGAGGATCGGCTGAATGATTCAGGCTTCCTTGTTTTGGATAGGGCGTCAGTCAGGCCGTTGTAACATTTTGGTTTGTCCTGGGCTTTTTCGGAAGTTGTAGCAGACATCAAAAGCGAGGCGACGCGGCACCTCGTGTTTTACGATTCTGACAAGCGCCTACGCGCCTTACTTTCGTGTGTTATAGGATGCAGACGATTTATGGACTGATGCTACTGGATCAACAAATCTAGATATCACCTTTACTTGCGGTCTCCCTGTTCGTTAAGGAATGACTCAAAGAATCAGCTGTCACGGATGATCTTCATTGGACGAATTCGTAAGTCCACATGTCTTTTATAGAACATCGAACTCAGTCTAAAACATGTTCCACCTCTCTGAGCAATCTCAAAACATCCGAAACTAGGTAAAGGCTTCCTGCAATCACAAGTGGGCCACCATTTGCGTACCGAGTGGCCAATTGAAGGGCGTTCACCAAACTTCTCGGACCCTCCATCATCTGATCCTGTATCCCAAGGCTTCGTGCCGCCGCTGTAATTGCTGTGACTGCTTGCGGAGAGACCCAAGGCATACCTTCGACAGGACCGAACTCAACAGCAAAGAGCTTGTCTTCTAGGCGGACAAGGGGAGACAACAGACCTGGAACATCTTTGCCCTTAGAGACAGCGACGACCCAGGTCACAGGCGAGTTCGCCTCTCGTAAATTTCGGTCGACATATGACCCAAGTGCCTCTGCAGATTGGACATTGTGAGCTCCATCAAGGAGTATAGCTTGCTTTCGACCAGTCAAGGACTGAATGCTGAGCAACTGCAAGCGGCCACGCCAGATCGTTGTCTGAATTGCCGGTACAAAGCTAACTGGGTCCAGCGATGGATGTATCTGGACGAGGAGAGAACAGACAGCTTCAAATGCTAAGCAGACATTCATCTGCTGGTGGAGCTCAAATTGGTTTTTGGCTATAATACTCCAAACCTGGCTTGTTCGTTCAGTATCCTGCGAAACTAGCATCAAAGGGTCGGCGCCAATCTCCCTTGCGTAATTCTTTAGGGTTCCAAGGACACATGGGTCATTGGTTCCGTCCACCATACAAGGCGCACCCTTTTTAATGATGCCTGCTTTTTGGTACGCGATGTCTTCCAAGCTATCCCCTAGAAGATTCTGGTGATCTTTACCGATCTTCGTAATCACGGTGACACATGGTTCTTGGAGGACATTAGTAGCATCGTATCTACCGCCTAAACCAACCTCAATAATTCCCACTTCGACTTTCTTCCGATTGAATATCTCAAACGCTGTAGCGGTTAAGAGCTCGAACTCGGAAGCTTTGATGTCCTCATCTTGATCCTTGGCTTTTACCGTGGCCTCAACTTCGTGGAATAGAGTCTCATTCACGATTATCTCGTCGATGGTTATGCAATCCCACCTATCGATCAGATGCGGAGAAGTAAAACGGCCGCATTTGATGTTGCCTGCATTCAACATTGCAGAGGCATAGGCGCACACAGAGCCTTTGCCATTGGTGCCAGCCACATGTATTGCGCGCCATGGTATAGGGGTGTCTTTGAGAAGTCGAGTGATTCGCGAAAGACCAAGCTCGATCATGGCAGCAGGCCCAGTATCATTTCGTCAGGCGATGATTCGAGGTGGTGACCAATCTCTCGTCGCAAATTCGGTTGATCATCACATTCTTCTCTCGTTGCTTATCGGCCAAATTTGGCGTTAGAGGAGCAAACATGAGGCTGAAACATGCAAGCGCCGCCAGCCTTACGAAAAGGATGAATTATCCTAAAGTACACTAAATTCATTTAGCCTCGCCTGCCTCCCTTCCGCTCCTTCAGTCTTCTTCATCCAGCTCCGCCTTCAGTTGCTGATTCCAACAATTGCCTCTTGTCGCGCGCATTTAGAATACCGCCTCACTCTTTCTTATCGCCGTTGTCGCCCGTATTTGAAATTCTTGCGGACTTCGCGCGATGGGTTTACGGTAGGCTTGAATGCTGCTTTTGTCGCGGTGCTGTTTGCGCCTCGCCTGTTGCGTTTATCCTTCGCGTGTTTAGCAGCCTCGTTATGCATTCACAATTCAAGCCAGTCATTATGCTGACCGACGATGTCTCTACAACAGAATGTTTGTCGAGCCCGAGGCTATAAAGTCCAAACCCGCCATCAAAACAAACCCAACTGCTATCGCACGATCATCCATCCGCCGGCAGCGTACTGTCAGGTACAGCCCTAATGTTCGCGACCATCAATCAACCCTCAGTACCCTACTTTCTCGCAATCAGAGTCGCTCGCAAGGACGTATGCGCATATTAGCTGATCGACGTTCGTTGCTCGAAGACATACGTCGAAGAGACCAGAGAGCTACCTCGTCTTCGTCTGGTGCGGACGAAACGCAGGACCATAATGCGGTTGCCGATCTTGCGCATTCCGAGGCGAGTCAGCGCACTCGCTTAGAAAGTGGGCGGGCTTTACTTCGAGATGCGTTAAGTTACGAACGTCCAGGCCGACGAAGAAGAGCCACTCGAGGTAGTACCCGCCCTGAGGCCCAAGAAGTACAGGATCGCGAGATTCCACTCGGTCCCGACAATTCCCAACATCTCCGTACATCTTCAAGATCCGAGATTGTAAGATCTCCGCCTCCCGGCTATATGCCAACCCCTCCCTATGCCTCCGGAGACATCTCAGACGGATCGTCTCCCTACGTCCATAGCCCACCTCTGGGCGCAGCGTCATTATCCCCGAGGCTTCAGCCAGCTCATAGGTTTGACCATGAAGATGAACTTCGAGCGAACTTTGAACGTGACGAAGTCCTCACCAGACTCGCAGCCAGAATGCGTGGAATGAGCACTGCTGCCGAGCGAGAATACGTTGCAGGCCATCGAGCAGAGATCAATCGAATGCGTGACCGGAACCCGGCCGAGCTTTCCCTCGAATACCGCGAGGCCGAAGCTGCATATCTGGAGTCGGTAGAGACTCGACTTGACCTGATGCACAGGATGAGAGAGCGTGACCTATCCGAGCTGCCTCCACTACATCGTATGAGCCAACCTTTTCAAGCCATCGTTAGAGCGACTCGAGGACACTCAAGAAGCACTGTTGACGGTCTCGGAGATCGCGAGCGAAGCATCAGCCCGGATGACGATCAGTGGGAGACAATGCTCACTACGATTCAGCCGGACGAACGCATACCAAGCGCTAATTCTTCCTTCACATCCGCAACAGCCTCATCATCTTCTCTCTCCTCCAACGCTGTATCCTCTTATGGCACGCTTGTCACAGTGCCATCAACATCTACCGAGGTTGAGGCTTGCCCCATAGATATCTCCGATTCCGAGGAAGATCCAATAGATCTTATTGATGCCCATATTTCTCTAGCCGAGAGCCAGGCCAACCGAATCGAGGCACTATCGCAAAGACTCAGTCAGCAGCAAAATCGAGACGAGCAAGTTGTGAGGCGTAGGCGCATGGAGGAACGAGAGGAAGAATTGCAGCAGTTGGAAACCAATCTCCGCAGGCTTGAAAGACAAATTTCCGAGGAACAGCCTCTTGCCGCTGGACGGCGTAGGCGTGATGGGGTGCGCACTGGCCGAGAGAGGCTGTGATATGCTAGCTCCGTAGCTACGAAGGGAGAGCTGTCAACACAAACTTTAGTCCCTTTCTCACGAGAGGTTTTTGCGGTTGAAGCCATGATCATATTACGAGGTAAGCTGGGCGGGAACCTTGCTATGGGTCCCTGGGATGATTAAAAGACATTGCTCGCTAATTTTCATGGCTCCTTGCACCTTTCGCCTTGGGCTCAAAAAGGGGATGTAGAAGCGTGAAGCGGTCTTATTTCTCGATGAATATTGTCTTCGCACTGTAATTTATATTTGACACTATTGTCTGTATATTAGACTCGTCGGCAATGAACTCGTGTTACCTCGCCTTTCAGAGTACTGTCCTTGAAATGTTCTTAAAATGGCTACATCCAGCGAATATCCAAAGATTGCTGAAATCATCAACGCTCGATATATGTATGATCGAAGTCTAGTGACGGCCAATATGGAGTGCTCGAATTGTGTTTTGAACATCGTTTGGCTTTCGATTTCAATCACTCAATCCAAGCTTTCTAATTTTCCAACCCCTTGTGCGTCTCACTTCCAACTTTCATCTTCAAGACTGGTTATCACCTCCTGCACCTCTAATCTATTATCGACAATCTCCTTCCCATTCACCAGATCAATCTCGTCGGCCCTTCTGCCAGCCTGCTCTTCATCTCGCACTATGCCCGCTTCCACATGTCTTTTCACCAATCTCCTCCTCGCGGTTTCAAAGTCAACTTCTACAAGCCACAGCTCATCCATCAGCTCTGCAGCTTCTTTCCACAAGCCTTTGTTGAGACTCAGATAGTTGCCCTCGAAGATCACAATGCGCGCTGCGGGGTGTATGGGAATGTCGTCGGCGACTGGATCTTTGACGGAATGGTCGAAGGAAGGCGCGTACAAGGTCTTCGACTCGGGCAGGAGTGGTTTGCGCAAGGCTTTGACTAGCTCAAGGAACGATCGGTCGTCGAATGTGAAGGCTGCCCCTCGACGTGCATGCGCCGTAGCAGGATCTGGCATTGCTGATAGCTGCGCACGTGACAGGTGGTAACCATCCATAGGGACGAAGGCGGCGATGCATGTTGAGGCGCAGCCGGGTGCCTGCTCGGTGTGGATGTCATTGACTCTGCGTGAAATCAGACTGGCAAGAGTGGTTTTGCCTGAAGAAGGGTAAGCATGGCAGCAGACGCGGATGGCCAGCGCAAGCTGTCGCTGCCTCTGCACCTGAGCCAGGTATTCCGGAGACCGCTACCAGATATCGTTTGGAGGTGGGCGTGACTGTGTATCTGGCTTCATCGAAGGGTTATTCCAAAGCTAAGGAGAGAAGTGTTCGCTTGCCAAAGACCAGGGCACTCACCCCAGATCTTCTTGGCCAGTCTATCGACTTGCTCCTCCATCTCTTCAATGGTAGACTCTATTAAAGCGTCACTGGTTGGAGCAGATCAATTGAAGCAACGAAGATGAATAAACGTCCGACATTACTACCCCATATTCTTTCAACAGCCCCGCACCAAGCAGCATGCATGACCTGGAATCTAAAGTAGTTTTTCTCCACTCAAAAAAGCGTTTACATTATTAGGGGAACCTCGCACAAAGCTTACAGATACTATCTTTACTCATTTAGATTACACGGCGATATTTTCAGAACTATTCTACCGTTAATTTATTGAGGGGCATAGAGGTGGAATTCATGCCTTAGATACACAATTCTGCATCAAGATACTACAGGGGAACTGAATGAACATTGTACAAACTGAGTAGGTAGCCTCATCAAGCGTACTTGAGAGGTTTGTCAAGCCTGGATTTGAGTTGTAAAATACTTGTGGTGGGTATTTGTACGCGGTCAAAGATGCACGATTAGACTCACGGTTATTATTGTAAGTAACTAAAACCCACCAGAGGTCCCGTCAATATGATTCGTTACCCATACCCTACGAGAAAGGCTTCATTATTAATGCGTGCTCGATGGTGGTCCTCATAGCGAGGCACGAGCGGAGGCCAGGTATGAGTACGTACTGAGGCTACAGCTGATGCAAATACTCCACCAGCTGTGAAGCATCTCACGCTCTTTATAAAGTCCTCGCCTGAAGCAGATGTGTTTCTGGCAGGAGATGATGCTGCGCTAAATGCTTCCATCGTGTGCGAAGTGTGCAAATCGACTAATGGAGGTGTAGTACTCGTACAGAGATAGCTTAAGCTCGACCCGCATGAACGAAGCCCACGCCGTCAGGAGTCGAAAAAGATTGTGGGGCCACAAGGCACTGCCAGTGCGACGAATTGCTTCCATCTTTTCCTGGTAGACAGTCCTGCTGCAGTAGCGGGCCAGAATCAGGAAATTGCGGACTGGTCCCTTCCGAGTATGGAGGTTCTCATCTAAACTACGAGCTTTGAAACGTCAGCACATGGAAAACAATGGGGGGAGCATCTGCAGACGTACTTAAGTCGTTCGTCTTCAAGATGAGTAGGATTATAGGGGGAACTTGGCCCAGTAGTTGAACCAGCTTTATCAAGTTCATCAGTGCCCGCACTCGCAGATATAAGCAAGGTGAATTACCTGCTGCAACATGCCGTCGCCCATGGCTCCAGATATTTCTTCCTTTTCGGCTTCTGATCTTGCAGACACTACTGATTTGGTGACCACGCGGTAGTCTCGTCCAGTAATGGCGCTGGCGAAGAGAGGGAATTGCTCGTCAGTGATGCCAGCAATATCGTAAGCATACTTGCGCATCTCCTTCTCATCAGCATCGATGACAGCAAGCCACAGCTTGGCATAATCCCGCCGGAGCTGCTTTGGTATATCTCTGTAGAGACCGTGGTCATATAAAATGATATCAAAGTTTGATCTCCGTCCTGAATCATTCTTTCGAATTGCAATGTTTCCCCCATGTGGGTCACAATGAAGAGGCGTATCTCCAAAAATCATCTCATTGAAGACATTTGCCAAGGCAGCAGAAACTTCGTCGCGATCAATCCCATTGGAGTCAAGGTAATCAAGATCGTCAAGTCTATGACCGGGCATGTTTTCCATGACTAAGATACGTTTGAGACCCCACTTCACGTCTGGTACAACCAGTGGTGAGCTATGTATTTTCAGAAAATGATCCCGCGTGCGTAATGCGTTCTCTCCCTCGAGCGCAAAATCAAGCTCTTGGGGCAGAGATGTTTCCATTTCATTCGAGAGCCATTCAAGGTCGTAGTCGGGAAAGAATCTTTTCAAGGTCGAGAAGGTCAGCCTTGTCAAGAACAAGTCAAGCGGAACCCATTCCTCTAGAGCAGGGTGCTGAACTTTTACGGCGACTTTCTCCAGGGACCCTTTCATTGTGGCCAGGTGGACCTGAGCAAGAGAGGCAGCACCTATTGGGGTCCTTTCAAACTCCTCAAAATGATCTTCAATTGGCGACCTTCAAAGAATTCGCAGGGTTAGCAATTTTCTTCACGGTAAGGATGAGGTCTACGAAACAAATCTGTGGAGCCCAGAATTTCTCGACCGGTCTCAAGACTCATGATCTTTTGGTTGGAACATATTTACCCTGTATCCTTCAATACCAATTCAGCAATCGATTCGTATGAAGACACTGGACAATGATCCTGTAATGGAATGAAGGTTGTAGTCCATTCCTCGGGTAACAAATAATTCATGCTACTTAGATGCTGTCCCAGCTTGATGAATATCGAGCCATTCTGTTCCAAGACTCGGAGAGTACGCTCTGCGCACTTTTTGTGACAAGCCCCCAGAATAGCTTGCCAACGATCGCCATGCTCATCCTTGGTCTTCAAGGTTAGCTGGTAACTACACGGCAAACATTAGCCAGCAATATCCCAACCATGATTATAGATGTATGTTCCTAGGTAGTACTTACTCCCGAACGCTTCGTACCAGTGCATTGAGTACACGGATAGACCTCTTAGTCGCCGCGTAACCATGCTGTGCAGTATCTGTGAAAGCGAAGACCAAACCAGCACTGATGAACGCCGTAAGAATAATCAAACGCCGCCTGCTCTTTGGTTTTGGTTTGGGTTCGGATATTCGGCCACCAGACAAGCGGCTCGAAAATCTTGCACCATCTGACGCTGGTTCACGTGTAGGAGAGATCCTGATTCCGTTCCCTTTCGATGATATGCTCCGTAGTGAGATAGATTTAGACGCCCTCGCTCGGTGCGGTTGGATCGGCAAATTCTGTCCCTGCAGACATCTCCGACAAGTCCATGGGCCATTTCCTATAACCTCAGGCACCAGTCTAGCCTTTCGCATCCTCTCCTGCTCACCGCGACTCCCGTGGCCTCCTATGATGTCCACATTTGGTACCAATCGGCTAGAAGCGCTAACAGAATGAACTTCAGCCCTGTGCGGGTGTCTTCCGCATATGGATTATTTGACTCGTGAACACTGGAAAAGTCTTCTGGCAGCAATGACACAATGTCACCTCAGCCGCTCAGAGGCAAGCGCTTGTCCGATATCAGGTTCAAGACACGCTTGTTTGGAGGGATCTCGATCAATGCGCGAACAGTCGCGGCACCTTTGATTGCTCTCACCATGGCCGGGCTTTTGTATGTATATACTACAGCCTCTGTGTCAGCTGCCAAAAGAAATGCCAAGAGCCACAGAATTGCGGATGGAGGACAAATCAGCTGGTATTTGCTCCCCTCATCCTCGACGAATGTCGATCCTTCGTTCGGCACATTGTGTACAAGCCTTCATTGCCTTTTCCTCAATGTCAGGCATACGTGCATTTACTGAACTGTAACCAAGGTATAACGAGAGCCAAAGACGGCATGGAGCCTTAGGCAAGCCTGGCGAACAGGACACTTACGCACAAGTGGGTGTAGGGATGAAAGCCAAGAGCGATACAGTCAATGGGAAAGAAATTCGAATGTCTAAAGAAGAGGAGAAACTTCGAGAAAGGATACCTAGGCGAGGGGACACTGGTGGATGAAATCCCACGACAAGACATCGCTAAACCGCAAGGTCTAGACCACCCTGGGCATGGAAGGATCTACATCCACGCCCACTTGCCACGCTCTGCTGCTATACCCGGTACGCAGAAAGATGGACTTGGAGATAAGACTGTCAATGAGGCACACGACACAAGAGGATAGCGCTGTTGTTTGGTTGGAGGAATGATAATGCTTAAGATTGCCAACTTTAGAGGCAGGCATACCATTTCAAAAAATGATGCTATATCGGTCCAGCAGGCGGCTTGATGGGTATTTGCAGGTATTGATCCGGGACCCACGAGATCACCTCCAATGCGTGAAGTACGCCAACTCCAATCAGCTTATCTAGCCGATAGCCATGCTCTCATGTCAGCTGGAAGGACGCAAAAATTCTGACATAAAGCCTGTATTTTGGCCAACCAATCGGTGCGTCCAGGGTGGCGGATGTGCTAGCTTAGTTGAGGAAAGGCACAAACCCACGACGACTTTCATGAGCTTGATTACCAGCCTCATGATACTGTTTGACCTAATACGCCATCGCCCGTGTTCCCCTCGTGCTGCATTTGCAAAAATGTCTTTTTCAAGTACTCAAAAGTCAATATTGTTGTCATGGCTGAAGGTACAGCCCGGATCAGGTTTGTCCCAAGGCCAGCGTAGAAGCCTTTCCAACCCTCTTCCAGGAGAATAGTCTTACAAGTCTGCACGGTACCACGATATCGAAGTCCCCTTATACCGGGCGATATCACCCCAGGAGGACGTCCGTGATCCGGCGGATTCTTTAATCCTTCCCTCGGCGATAGTCCTTGAGATGCAGACGACGTCGCTGATCTTTGCTGGGTTTGCAAGCGTGTCCGGACGACCTCATGAGGATACGTGGCTGTGCTTGCACAAACCTTGCTTAAAAAGACAGCCATAGCTAAACCGTAAAAATGATGGCTTCGGTCCTCGTCGCTCTCCTTTTGTCCTTTACCGATGCCAGTGAACTTTTCTTTGAAAATTTCATACAGAGGGAATTGTATTGCGACGTGAGTAAGCCCGAGCAAAGCTGGCGTGAGACCTGAGTAAAACGACAGGATGCCTTCATTCCGGTACATCATGTGTGCAGCGTCCCATGTGTTCTTATAGTGCCAAGGAGGAGTTGAATGGTTCGTGACATTTTTGGTACTCGACTGTGACATGAGCCTTGTTTTTATGACCCAAATTGGATTTGTTGCGAAAGTCGAACAGGCTCCCCCAGTTAAAGAGGCATAAACATTGGCAAGGAACCAGTTATCTAAGCAATTGTTAATCAAGCACCGTTCGGACGGCAACATGGGAAACGGCCCACCTGTCTTTGTCCGAAAGTAACCCTGGGACTTATTATACACGGTCAGATAGACCGCCCAAGTCGGCACATAGCCAAGAAGCATTGGGCCTAGCCCTCTGTACATGCCCCGAAGTCCGTCTTCCCTCCATATTGTTACAGCAGTTCCGTGGACACCTCGGTATGCGGCAGTAGTGATCTTGATTTCGTCTTTTGTCGCTCGAAAGCCCCCCTGTGCCTGTAGTTTTGTCTTTATCACATCTAACGGACAGCTCACAAGGCCAGACACAGCACCAGCGAGACCACCGGATACCGGGACCACGTAACCTTCTGGAATCCTCTTTGCCCAGTCTCCAAGTCGAGTCCTCGGGGGGTTCGAGCTCCCGTTTCCCGTGTCTTGAGCAGCGATTGGAGAGACTGGATTGCGATCAAAGGACATTGCAAGGGAGGAAGACTTTCTCGAAAGATACTAATGATGCATCTGGTAGAGGAGAGTGGCTGTTCGCTGGCTTTGAGCGTCTTTGAGCCGAATTGGTGATCCCCAGTTGTGCTGGAGCAACCCCGCAACACCTCTGAGGAGGTTGCGACGTTAACGATTGAGCAGCTTCATTACGGCTGAAGGCTTTTTGAGGTAGTGCTATGGCATATATAGGATTGTGAGAAGAACAGGAAGAAGCGTTCCAGGTCGCCCAGGCCAGCAAAGCGCATATGTGCCTTTCCTGGAGCTGGGGCAGCGGAAAGTGGTGTTGATGACCGGTATCTAGTTCCAGGCTAAGCCTAGTGTCATCAAATATACCCGATTGAACGTCGACTACTGTATATCATCACGCCTGCGTGCTCTCAGGACCAGTCACCATGTCAGCTCCCTCACTCGCAAAATACATCATCAAGCGGCCATGGCTCAAGCGCTGGATGGTACCTTTCGCCAATTGGTATGCCGACGCTGCGGGATACCGGAAACTTGGCTTGAGGTAATATAACTTCAACTGTTTCCGCTGGTTTGCTTGGAGAATGGCATCGGTTACGGACTTGGGCTAAATCTAAACCTGCTGCAGAGCTGATGATCTAATACCCGAGGAGTCCGATACTGTTCTGCTCGCCCTGAAACGATTACCGCCCAAGGAAGCTTACGACCGAGTATTTCGACTACGTAGAGCTTTCCAGGTGCGTTTCAATCATGATCCAGGTACCAATGGCATACGTGTACCGCCCTAACGACGCGACAGTGCTCCCTCTCCCACCAACTGCTTCCGAAAGATCAACAGACAAAGCCCGATGAGGTAGGTCGCACCGCGTTCATGGTGGCCTGCAACGACAGCTCACCATCACTAGGACTTCGCATACCTTTCTCCTATTATCAAAGAAATAGAGTCGGAGTCGAAAGAGCGCGACGATTTGGAGGCAATGGTCATCAGTAAGAGGAAGAAGTGAAACAATTTGTGGACAGTGAGGAGCATTCTGATACTGCGCGGTCCTTTTTGAATTGAGAAGGGCCCTCGGGTTATGTTCTATTATGTACATAAGCGAACAGAGCAATCGACCCTAAGACAATTTCCTACAAGTATGTCGTTAACGCTGTCATAATGAAAGAGATGGTCAGAGATTTATCTTTTCTACTTATTCCCAAGCTTGTGGGCAACCGTTCTGGCCAGACCAACACGACATTGACAGATCGGCCCTCTCATATCATTTTCCCGCTCTCTCAGTACTTGGGGCAACAGCTCTTTTAACCTATCTCTTTCACCCTTGTCTTCACGGACGACTCGGTTCAGATTGGTTCCTGATACTCGTCCTTGAGAATGCTGTCTTTGGGAAGATCTTTACCTACTCAGACATCCATTCAAATGGTAGTAAATGAAGATGACAGTGGCCCCTCCAGGGTGCTGTTGGCTACATTTGCTTCATGCATGCACAATGTCTACTCACGTTCCTTACATTTGCTCTATCACGTTCGTATCAACATCCTCCACTCTCCACATATACCACATGAATACGCTCCTGCTAGGTCTTAGAGGGGTACGACTTTTGATCAGATCGAATAAGTACCTGTAGGGAGCAAAAGGTTGAGACAAATCAAGCATGTCTTTTTCTGACATATACTTCCATTTTCCTCCACCTTTAGCTTTTAGCTTCTTCACGTCTTTCCCCATGAAAGCAGCCATGCCTCTCTATAGCGATTAGCAAGCTTTTCCATCGGTAATGACATGTAGAGCATACTTGGACTCCAAGATCTCCAGTCGACAGGATGTCCATTCGCTTCAAGCTAAAGCAGGCAAACATCTCTACCGACCACTTTCCGAGACCCCTCACTGCAGTCAACTTCTCGAGAACTTCCTCGTCACTGGCGTTAATGAGCATGGCAGCACCCAGCTCCCCACTTACAAATTTTTCGGCAAGACCTCTGATGTATTCGGCTTTCCTTTCCGATAGCCCAGCTTGTCGCAGAAAAGCAACATTGCAAGCCGCTACCTGAGCAGGCGTAGGAAAGGATCGAGCCTTATCCTTGTGATCATCATCTGGGGTGGGAAAGAGGGCGACGAACTTCTTTTTGATCGACGATGCAGCCGCACCCGACACTTGCTGAGCCATGATTCCGCTACATAAGCTGTGGAAGGGTTCACATTCCTCGGCCAAGCCCTCGGGGCAAAAGGGGCGACAGTAATGTTTTTCGATAAGTGGCTGCATCTTAGGCTCTACTTGAATGAGATGAGCACATGCTTGTTCCAGGATATGTCCAGTCGTCGTTGTTGGTCGAGGTATCCCAGCATGTGGACTGGCGAAAATTGACTGCTGAGGATACGTGATGTGTCGAGATCCTCGGGGCGTGACCAAGGGAGCGTTGGTACTATGCGGCTCGGCAGGTCTTTCGTGGTTCGGATTGCCAGTAGTATTGTTCGGCGTATCCTGAGCCTGTGGAGTTTTGGTTCGAGCTCTTTTCGAAGGTGTAGCTGTTGTTTGATCTCCAGGCTTACGTCTCTTATACTCTCGGGTCCTCGGTGTAGGAGTGGATGTCGCCCTTACTTCGTGCGTCCCCTTTCCGACTGCGGCGTTATCAGCTTGAGATGTAGTGGTCACCTTCTTAGCGACCAACGTCGCGCTCCTAGTGACACGCCTTGCTGACATTGTGCTCGCAAATCGAGAAGGTGGCGGTGATCAGGCAGGCTGCGAATATGCCGTATGATTGTATTGCCTTCGACTACGTGGAGGTCTATGAGAAATACAATAAAGGATCTGTGTTCTATCACACAACCGTCATACCCTGTGTATCATTGATCACTAGATCCTATAATTTGAGTACCGCAGGTGGATATAATTGGCGTACAGATCATATTCTTGCTTCATCGATTGATGACTGGTTCAACGGCGTGACCGGATTCTGACGGCGGAGATTAATTGATACTTGGCACAGACGGCTGGGGCGTCCACCTAGAATAAGTAGCGTCTCTGCAAAACACATTGCATAGTTCTAATCAACGTTCCACCAACGCATTCGAATCAAATACATAGTACATCATACCCGTCAATCGACCATCAATACATCTTGAGTAGGGCGAGAGCTTGAGAGCATACCGTCGCCACCTAATGATTGTTACAAGGTGCGGCATTCGAGTCCAAACGTGCATTAGAGTAACATTTCGAGTAAGGTCCACTACAATATCAGCATTGACCAGCGTGCCGGCCAAATAGGAAGCTAGCGATTGTCTCCGTCGGTCTTGGGAGTTGGGGCAAGTCTGTGATTGTTTGGTTATTCTGCGAATCAACACAACAAATGATTTAATGCAAGACTAGTTGCCGTCCAGATCTTGCAGGGATTAGCTGCATCTGCTCGGTCTTCCTCTTCTTTAGTACAACATAGGTATTTATAGAGTACATCAGGACGATTCTCCGTCCTCCATTACACCCCTGCGAGTCACACAGTTTGCAACCAACATTCTGATGTATGTTGACCTCGACGCAGTCTTGTCAACAAACCCTGACATTCCCGCCCCCGGCGCTCTGTAGAATGTAAAGATTGCTAGTGTGTAACAGCCGTGGCCAAATGCGAGAGGGTTTCAATAGTGCTGTTATCGGCGAATCACAAATGGATGATATGGTCAGGGTGGGGCGGGGTGGCTCGAGATAGGTAGCTGGGTTGGGCATGGCGCGCAAGGGAAATGGCTGGCATGGCAGGCTTTCTACCTAGTTTCTACGCCGCTAGGGAGACCCACTAGGGAAGCTCCTAATTCTGGCAAGGGTCCCCTATCTGAAATCTTACTACGTAGAGCGCAATTCATTGCTTCTCCACCTCCAAAACCTCTGCATCCTCCATCCAAGAATTCTTTCTTCCCCATTCAACCCACTGTACCTTATTCTCGTCTCTCGTTGTCAACACTAATTCACCTTCCATCAGGTCGTGCCTTCCCTCTGAGAATTCATTCACGAATTCTCTCGGTGTCGGCTAGCTTTAATTTAATCTTAGTCTTTTAGTGCCTTCCATTTTTTGCCTCTGCACTCGCTCGCTTTCCACCCCTTCCCAAACCCCCGACAACTACTTTTTCCCACCCCATCATCCATCAACTTCCATTCTCGAAGCAGCATCTCTCTCAATCATCTCACAGTTCTTAAGGCACAACTTCAGGTAAGCCCCTTTGTAACGATTCGCACTCTCAATCGGCTGTGCCACGTCTCTGTTGTTCGTGTTTACCATACTCGATACCTTGCATGATTCTCCATATCCACAGCACACCCAATCTCATCACCATGATACTCGAAGCTAACTATTTACATCTGCAGATATTCCACCCAACACATATTACACACAATGGCCATTACAAAATACCTACTGCCCGCTGTCGCCTTCGCAAGCTCTGCTCTGGGTAAGTCATTTGTCCGGCACCTCTGGCGAAGCGTTTTCGGCCTCCCATCATCAACCAGCATCAGCTACAACACTTGGGACTCGGTATCATGGTACTGACATTGTGTATGCAGCTCAATGCAGTAATTCGGCAACCTTGACAATCACAGCATCGGCTGATGCTTCGGCGCTTGCCTCCTGCACCACCTATAGCGGTTCGGTAGCCATCCCGACCGGTCTATCTGTCTCTCCGGATAGCAATGGCCGCCAGTCATTGTCAGTTGACGGCGTTCAGAAGATTACCGGCAACTTGACTGTTACATATGCTGCTACGCTTGCAAGCCTATCTTTTTCACAACTCAAATCAATTGGGGGCTTTGAGCTTGGGCAATTAACACTTCTATCTGTACTCTCGTTCCCTCAGCTTACGACTGTCGGCTCGCTGAACTTCACCGCCCTCCCAGCATTGCAACAAATGTCGTTCGGTGGGACAGGCATCAGCCAAGCCGACAGCATCCTCATCACCAACACCGGTCTGAGCTCTCTTCAGGGTATCAACAACTTGCAATCCGTGTCGACCTTCAATGTCAACAACAATCAGGCCCTGCAGAACATCAGCTTGCAAGTGACCACTATCAAGAACTCGTTGGACATCGAGGCTAATGATGGCTATGTGACTGGTCTCATAACAACATTTCCCATGCTCGAGACTGCCACAAACATGACTTTCCGTAATTGCAGCTCTGTCTCGCTTCCATCCCTGGCCAACGTCACCCAGGACTTGGGTTTCTACGGCAATACCATGCAGAGCTTCGCAGCGCCCAATCTTACCACAGTTGGGGGTCTCATTTTCGTTGACAACACGGAACTGACAAATATCTCCCTCCCACAACTCACATCAGTCAACGCCAGCTACCAAATCGCGAACAACACTATGTTGAAGAATGTCACTGGATTCGCGAAGTTGGCTACAGTAGGAGGTGCACTTGATTTCAACGGCAACTTCACCGAGTAAGTCGAGCCTGTAATTGGTATGGGCACTCAAAACTAACATTTGCATAGTGTCCAACTACCTAACCTGATGGAAGTCAAAGGTGCCTTCAACCTGCAAAGCTCCGGGCAACTTGACTGCAGCGCGTTCCAAGCAGATGCTGGCAGTAAAAAGGTCATCAAGGGTCACTACACCTGCCAAGGAAGTGTAGCTAAGCCAGGAGGTCAAGGCTCTAAGGCATCAAGTTCCAGCGGCTCCACTCCCACTGGAAAGAGCGCGGCTGGTCGTGTCGACGTCAACTTCCCTCTCATCATGGGTGGATCGACCCTTATTGCGGCATTGTTGCAGCTCATCGTCTGAAGTGTTTTTGCTTTGGTGTAGACTACTGGCGCCTTACTACTTACTCGGCTTATGCATCTCCAGACATCCACTATCTGCACGATAGATCATTGGGTTTCGAGCAAAGGTTGATTCATATTGACAAATGTGCGAGCGATGCATTGTTTTGAAGCAGGATACATGTGCAGTTGAGCAAAAGAGAGCCGGGAGAAGTGCAGAGATAGATTGCCTAGCTTAGCATGGACTCTCGAAATATGATTTGACGGTGGGATTCATGCAGAGTCTGTTCTCTTTGACAGCTCCGGGTTCTTCATAGTGCTTCAAAAGCGGGTTGAGCTCAGATGCATGAATGTTTCTTCGGTATCCTTGGCTTCATGTTCATATTGTCTTGTGTTACTGTACTTTACTTACAAAGCTCTCTGTCATCCTTCTAAGGGTCAGACAATAGCATAATACAGGTTTGTCGTAATGATTATCGTTTTGCATTAATTCGTGCATGGTCATCGAGATAAGAATTACCACTCTCATTTGGCTAGGAGCTGCCACTGACGGTCTAGCGGCTTGTAATCATACAAGCTCAAAGCAGCATGTAGACAGCTAATACTATGATTCAGTCACAATATTCAGATTCACCTGACATGATATGTTGCCCTAGATCATGGGGACTTTCTTGAAATATCGCCTTGGAGCTGGATCAGTTGGGAAAAGACAACATTAATGTTGGATCCAAGACTCCTTTATGTATATCGTCGAATATAATGCGGTGATCTGTCATGAAGGTAGTCATGGAGTCTAGGGCCAGCCATAAGAATGCCGTACTAGAATACCTCAGGATGCAGTGCCAGGTTCTGTGATTGGTAGGTACAGCATCCACTGAATGAAGAATCTTGCAGGTTATGAGCGTATTACACTATGAGAGTCAGAAACTGTCGATATACTTTTATCCTGTGGGGCTTCGCTCTGATGTCAAGTTTCTCTGGACCAAATGTTGATGCACTTCGTTGATCTAAAAAGCTATTCGTATCAATAGTCGTCTGTTTGTGTAATTCTTCTCCCGATCTACATGTTCTCCGTCCTTCTTCCTCGTTGATCCACGGTTTCTATCCCAAGCATCGTGACCGGAGAGTTTTTCATTCCAGCGACAACAAGATCGTACAACGAGAGTTCCATGATTACTGATGTCACATCATACCAACGTTGTTATGCATTCACTGCAAGAAGATTGCCAACTGCTGCAACAACAAATCTGCTTTCGCCATATCCAAAAGGAGGAGCTGTTCTACCCCTTCAGCCCTTGGCCATCAATCTCAACGAAAAGCTACCACGTGGAGAAGTCTAGACGTTTCTTCAACAAAAAGGGCTTGGAAACGCTCAGCTGCCCCACTTCACTGGTGTTGGGCCTATTGGTAGTCCTGTCTCGAATTGTGATTATCGGGTTGGACCCAATTATACTGACCTTACAAGTTCACCAACGGCCAAGGTACTGACGCACAATTATTTGCTTCGACCACCCTGCTCTCCAGTTGTATCTCGTTGAACAAATGACGGAAGGGCCTCCTTAATGGTAAGAAGTCGAACGTCGATGGTACGGCTACCTCTATGATAGTATCAACGCCGACTTCGAGCAGTATTGATCCGTGTTTCGAAGATGGCTATAGCATTGTTTGCAATGTGGAAAGATACCCAAGTGAACGCCGAGCTTCCTCTCATAATAGAACGCTTAACATTTAGGAATGCATTTTGTCTCCTACTATACCGAAGTTCTATGATGCCATCGATGGTTCACTTGTAGGCAACGGCGAGCGTGAGGTTTGCATAACGAAGAATTGGATTATGCAGCAGTGGGAAAGATTGGGCCTCCAAAGTTATTGCAGAAATGTACCGGAAGAATCGAAGAAATTGAGAGATTGCTTCCGCCAGACTTACATGTTGATATACGGAATGGAAACGTGAAACTGGGTCACACCAAGTTTTATCATTAGGGGTTGACTGTGAACTTCTCGGAGGATATATCGAAGAAAAGTGAACGGTGTACAACGGATAGAGTATCGTGAAAACATGGCAATGTGCTGCAACGTCAAGATTTTCATTCCAAAGTATTTTCCGGAGTTGAGACGTAGATGTTGGCCTTGATGCGGTATTATCTCTGCGAAATACTCGATGTCAACGAGGTTCCACACGATAACATGCAGAATGAATCTTTCAGATCGGTGACTCGAAGTATGACTGGATCAGTCTCTCCCTCGAGTGAAAAGCATGAGATGACCGAGGCCTCATGCTCGATCGGGATGCTACCCTCCCGAGCCTCCCTTCAGCCAGGTCTTCACCACAAAGCTAGCGGAGTGGGTGAGAAGTAGCAAGATGAATCCATAGAAAATGAAGTTATCACAAAGCAAAAAGTGATCTGGTTTCGACTACAACGTGAATTGTTTCCCTTGAATCGTATCTTTTGGACGAAGAGCGAGCGCGGTAGTGACCCCGAGCTTGGCAAACCGCGCTGAAGGAAAGCTTAGAAGCAGATGGAAACATTGCTGGTTCGGATTTCAAGAAGAAAGCACGTTTCAGTCCTTGATGATGTACAAATGGCTTGCCTCTGCAACCCGGAGACAAGCAACGCATGGTCGACAGTGATGCAGCAATTGGCATACCTGTAATGATCAAATCGTGATAACAGAGGTAGACCACCGACCACATGTCCAGATAGGTAGATACGCTTGAAGTCTTGACAAAATCAAAGGGATTCTTGTACCCAAGTACAAATGAAGGCAATCCCATGGTAAACTAGAGCTGCTGGGTAGTCAAAGAGCCCGTTATCTATCCATGACCCTGATGTGCTTGGCATCGAGGAAGGATCCTTTCCGCCTCTGAGGAGACTAGCCTCTAGGAGTACTGGAGGGAAACAACATTAGGTATTTCCAACCATTGTAAATCGATTGTGCGGCCTCGACCTTTATTTCTTATGTTTCAGCACTGACGCCGCAAGAGACGAGGAGGTCTGAGGGGTAAAATTCCTATAGTACCTTTACATCGTTCTCCAAGCGTTTGGTAGCTGGCTGAGCACGAGGCGACCGCCCCCCAGCCACCAAAGCCATGCTACTTCCCAAGGGCGGTATGACCTGGAAGTCAACGAAAGCTCGATTGCCGCCTTACCGAGCTGTCGTACACTACATCACTCGATCTCGAACCGTTACCTTCGTTACTCTAGCCGTGGTTGCGCTGATATTATGGGGCGGGATATTCACATCATCGCGGGAGATGCACAGGTACACCCAAGATCCTATGGACTATTTTTATGAATCGTAAATTGACAGGCGTTCCCCCTCCTCCAGGTTCTACTGCTGGGGTCCCGCGAAAGCTCCTATGGCAATGACGGCGAACGAGCAAGCACAATGGCACGCACATCTACAGACCCCTGTGATCTACAACCACCACGCCCCACTCGAGATCGAGTCACCTTCGATACATAGTGTCGACCTGAACGGCATTATGTCCACGCCCAGGGCGGCCGTCAATGAGGAGCGGGTACTCATCTTAACGCCCTTGCGGGATGCCGCCCCCTTCCTCAGCAAATACTTCGACCTACTTTCGGAGCTAACATATCCGCACGATTTGATCGACCTAGCCTTCCTCGTGGGCGATTCTACGGACGACACCAAGGCAGTTCTGGCTGCGGAGCTAGATAGGGTGCAAAAGCGGACAGACAAGATACCATTTCACAGCGCGTTAATTGTGGAAAAGGACTTCGGTCAGATCGTCGGACAGAGTGTTGAGGAAAGGCATGGTTTTAAGGCTCAAGGACCGAGAAGAAAGTCGATTGCGAGGGCGCGGAATTACCTATTGTACACCGCACTGAAGCCTTCACACTCATGGGTGTACTGGAGAGATGTCGACATCCAGGACAGTCCAGGCAAGATATTGGAGGACTTCATGGATCACAATAAGGATATATTGGTCCCAAGTAAGAATCCTTGCACATTGACACACAAAGGAAAATGCTAAAAGCCTAGATATCTGGTTTCACAGATACGAGAACGGTCGAGATATTGAAGGCAAATGTGAGTTAACGCCATATCGAACCGTTCATCAGTGGAGCTGCTGACGCCATCATTAGTTGACTACAACTCATGGATTGAGTCGGAGACTGGTCGTAGACTTGCAGATTCTCTGGACAAGGATGTTGTCCTCGCAGAAGGCATGCTTCCAAGAGCCGTGCTAAGTCAGAATAAGTAAATGCTAATATTGGCTTTAGGATACAAAGAATATAACACGAAGCGAAAGTACCTTGTGACCCTTGGGAATTGGCGAAATAACAAAGACGAGGAAGTGGAGTTAGACGGTATCGGTGGCGTAAACATCCTAGTCAAGGCGGACGTACACAGATCAGGTGCGCAGAACAGATGTTACACCCGGTGCGCGTTACATGCTGACCGTTTGCTAAGGCATAAATTTTCCCTCTTATGCGTTCGAGAACCAGGCCGAAACAGAAGGGTTTGCGAAAATGGCCAAACGGGCAGGATACCAGGTCGTTGGACTACCAAACTACGTGGTCTGGCACATTGACACCGAGGAGAAACGGGGTAATCTGGGTTCCAGGCCGGCATACTAAGGGTCATCACTTTGCTTCGATCATCTATCTGTCTTAATTACCAACGTTGACTGTGCCATCGAGTCAGGCATTGGTCTTCGTTTACATCATCTATAAACATGTGGGAGAGGACTCGGCACGAAGGACACTGGAGTATCAATCAAAAGGACTCTCATGCCGTTGTGTGAATTATGGGAAGCGAATAATAATGATGGGTCGCTGTTCTCATCGGCATTGCCAGGCGTTCCAGGGTCTCTGTCTTGCTCATACAGACTAGCTCTCTCTCCTGTCATATGGGCGGATCCGTGGGTGCAGGGTATTGTGATGGCAACGCACGCTTGGTGAGCCGCAGGCGTTCCTTTCAGGTGTACATATTTCGACGGACACTGCTAGGTTTTGAAGAAGCAGGGTGAATCGGACTCACTCATGCAAATGCATACAGCATGATACGTAATGAGTCTCACGCACGGGCATATGCCGTTGATCTGAAGCTGCACCTTGACATACGAAAGCCGCACATTGTCAAAGGCTTTTCAGGTCATAGATGTTATGTTTCAGTGACATGTCATTGAACTGCAAACAAGGAGCTATCTCAGAGAAACTGATTCCGCAGAAGGCCTGCTTGCAGGGCAGTCAGGTCACTATGGTTGAAAATCTCAAGCAGGTCGTTGAGGGCGTCTTAGGTATAGCAGGAAATTCAGGAGACACCACTGTCATGCTAAATTTCCCAACAGATGTCCATCCCTCCTGGTAATTTCGAGGCAAACTCGGAGTCTTCCCGAGCGCATGTCAGGCAAATTGCCCGGATTTTAAAAGCGATCTAGCCACTGGTTTGTCTATTGGAGCTGTAGCGCCTCACGTAATCCCGTTCGGGCTTCTCTACGGAATACGTCAATCGTACACGCCAGACTCAAACTTTTCCGTATCAAAGAACCTGGCTGTGATAGTGTTGCCGTTGAAGATCCGTCCTTCAAGAGCATTGACAGCCTAAGACAGATTAGCGATGCCTTTAATGGTCTCGAATTATAACAAACCCTCAATGCCGATAATTGACTGGTGAATTTCACGAAGACGGGAGCTTTGGAAACATCGCCTCGATCAATGAAGACTCTCTCAACGCGGCCATACTGTGATCGTTAACACAACGTAGCATTAGAGAGTATACATCCAGAGTAGACTTACTTTGTCCCCACACTCCTCCCCTATCTCCTGCATCAAACCACCATCACCTGATCCCTCCATCTCAGCATCTAGATCCATACCATCCACCATTCCGCGCAGGACAATAACCTCGCTCATCATACCAAACCTACCCTCTTCTGATTCGGCGCTCTTCTTTTTGCCTCCAATAATCTTCCCTCTCCCGCCAGGGCCAACGAAACCTCCACCTTCGGAGTCGGGCTTCTTCTTCTGCTTTTCAATCTGCACCCGCAGGGGATTCACTATACCCGAACCACTAGCGCCAAGCCCGGATCCTTTGCTCCAGCCATATTTTGTCATCAGGCGTTCCGCAAATCCCTTCTGACCTGGTCGTAGAGACCGAGGAGCAGCATCTGACAGTGCTTCCTCCTCCGATTGGTCTATCTGTAAAGCGTCCTCCAGCTCAGCTTCCGTTGCTGGCAATTCAGGTGGAGCGACCGGAAAGCTGTATCGTACGGGTGCTCTCGATATGCTGGGCGGCGGAGGTGCATTGACCACAGGTGGGGGCGATGGCTTCTGAGCCTCGGATACCTCTGAAGCTGGTGGTGGTTGTGACGGCGGTGGTTGCAATGATACTTCAAGATGATGAGAATTCATCTGCGGTTCTGGCACAGCAGCTGGGCTATGAAGCCCAGATAATCGTGCACGGCGTGCGTATCGCTCCTCGTCGCTAGGATCATGGGGTATGCTGACCTCATGGGTATTATCCTTTGGTCTACCATCGCCCTCGAAGCTTGGAGGGGGCTTGAATGACATCGCAGGTGGTGCGAATTTCTCTGTGCCATTATCAGTCGTGAAAGTCTCACCGGCACGGACGACGTACTCCTCGACTGAGATACATTATAACCGTCTGAGCTGTCCGAGTCACTCCCACGTCTATTTGCCATGCGATGTGCGTAGAGCCTGTCTTTCCATTCACGTATCTCTATGATTTTCTCGTCGCTATTCTTGTACTCTTCGTAATTATTTGGCCTGGATGGATCGTAGATGTCATCCCAATTTTGAGGAACGTGTGATTCTTCTTTCGTCTTTTTACGCTTCTTCCTGCCACCTCGCTGTCGCTTCTCGCCTCCGTAAAATCCATTGACATCGTTGTCTTCGCCGTCTGCCGTCCAAGCTGCAAGCGTGGTCTTGGCGGGCGGTCGTACTGCTACATCGATCGGGTCAAGAGAAATTGGGGCTGATAGAGGAGCTGTAGTAGATGGTTTTTGTGTTGAGGCTTTTGGTTTTGATTTCTGTGCCGATAATTGAGGTCGCTTTGTTGGTTGAAAGCGCAGAGAAGCTATTCGATGCACAGATCGCATTAAACCGTGAGCCAACCCTAACTTCAGACACAATAACCCCACACAGAGATAGGCTGGTATCTACCGGCACTTATCTGTTGCTTCTCGGTCGAAGCTCGGTCTTGCTGTGACTCCTCTCCCGCGGTCTGTTTGAACACGACGGGTGCTCGGGATATTGTGCCAGGTTTAGATTCTTTATTAGATGAAGAGTCGAGGAGATTGGCGTAGAGTGACAAGCCACGAGAGCTGGCTGTCTTGGGTGCTGTGTCAGGAGCCATGACGATAAGGAGACAGAGCTGTGTTTAGTAGTACGTAGTCACGTAGTGTTGAACTAGGATCAAAGTAAACCTAGTGACCTCCTGCCAGTTCTGGTGTGTGCAAAACTCTTGTACTTCCTTGGCATTGAACGTCAATTGTGCTTGTTAGATTCCGTAGAGCAGTTGACTGTTTAACGTTGAATCTCCGCATCACTGGCCACTGCTACTCACAAGGATGGGACTGGATTCTTCCCCGTCGTCAGCTTCATCAGTTACATGAAATAGCGCTAATGGCCACTTTGCCAACTAGCAGTACCGTGACTGTGGTAGGAACTGCTATCGTCGTTCCCGGCAAAATCAACTCCTTGACCTCAGTGTTCCGACAGACATTTGTGGTGTTCGGGACCATATTCCAAGCTACTATTTCGATTGCTCTGCCCCATTTTCATGAGTCCATTGTTACCTTCCTCGCAGCGTCATGGCAGTGAGCAAGTGCTGTTCCACTGAATTTAGTATATAAGTGATATTTGTGTTAAGCCGTAATTGGGGGTGGCTACTGGAATGGCAGCGAAGTCGTCATGGCTATCAAGGAACAGGGCAAATTATCAGGGAAAGACGATCACAAATTGCAGAACACAACGCCACGCGATGTCGCGCACGCAAGTGGCACCAAAGATAGACCAAAAGCTGGATGTGACTGTTATGGTATCTGTTCGAGCAAGGACTTTAGTGCTGGCATTCATCTTCCACCACAGGCGCTGTAAGGCATTGAGATTTGATGAGGACCATCAATTAGCGTATATTGCCATTGGTCTATGCACTAGCAAAGCTGGTTCAGGAAGACTGGGTACAACCTACGTATGAGCTGACTCCATAGGGCCAAATCTTCCTAGTGATGCCATTCCTTCATGCGCATGGACTCCTTGCTAGCTCGCTCGCTCCCCTTTTGTCAGGATTCTCCGGCGTTGTTACCCACGGTTCTCTGCCCTCCGAGTGCCGGGACAGCTCCATCGCTCACAAGGCCAAATGATATATGCCTGTCCCAACGGTTCATCAGATACTAATTCGGAATACTTCCCTTTCGAGATTCCCCAAATCAGAGTCGTTGGTTTCTTTCGAGAGAATTTCACAGGCTCCAGTGTTGGAGGCCTATGTTACTACTGAACGAGCTCACCATTTGATGTCAAGTTTAGTGTTGGTTCTTGGGCAGCGCGGGCAAAAGGCAAGGCATTAAGGTAAGACTCATTGACGCCAATGAACTTGCAGTTCCTCAGGGAGCTGAGGCTTAATTCTACGATCAAGGCGAGAACGTCACGAAGAGATACCTCAACAACTCACGAAGCGAGCAAGACTTCTTCCACTGATGAAGAACTCTTCCTGATAGGTGATCGGGCCTGGCAAACCAAGGACTAATATCTATTTGTCACTGGTAGAATCAACGAGCTTCTTAATAGAAATGGTGAGAAGATACATTTGGTTAAGCTTGACAATGTCGTTGCTCAGAACCCATCTATCGCTGGGGCCGTCTGTTTTGCAATCTCAGACGAAGTGTACGGACATTATATCAGCCTCGCAGTTGTTTTGAGAGTCGGGGAACATGCGCCCATTTGAGGAACTCCAGAAGTAATTGCGACCAAAGTTGCCAGATTCAGAGTACTCATGCAGGTAAGCAAATATCCCGTAACCTGGTCTGTTAACCTACCTTTACACACATGCCTAGCAGACGCCATGCCCAATGATGATGGCTGAAGCTATTGTTGAACAGCATATGACGAAGACTTAATTCAGTATAAATGTGCTGCAGCAGTCCACGCCTTCATCGAGGGGTTTTCTTTACAGATGGGTCGCCACACATAGCGCTGCCTGGCCCTCTCACGTCACAATGGCAATCCTCTGCTCCGCATAACACTGCTGAGTGTGGGGAGAGGCTATCAGAAGTTTCCCGGTGAGCACGTTCATCAGAACCCGAGGGCTATGAACTACTGTACCAGAGTACCGACCTGTAGCCTTGAAAAGCTTCAAGCAGTAACTCCAAATAGCTTCACATTGGTTGCCTGAACGCAGTCTTGAACTTCGATATTGTGAGCGAAGCGAAATTCTAATGACATACTTCGAGACATACCGGATAAATCTGCACCTTGTCCCAGTCCCAAACACCACTTTTATAGTAAATGTCTTCTTGTAAAGCCTTGAGGACTTCTTCCCTTGAATCAGCGAATGCAAGCATCACACTACCCTTGATCTTGAGGTCCTCGCCGTCTTTCGGCTCTTCCTCTAGTAGTGCACCTTGGAAATAATCTTGTCAACTGGAGGTGATGCAGAGTTCAGCTGATCAACAAAACCCACTCATTGACCTACCTCCAAGCTTCCAGAATCCATGTTCTATATTGGGAGTCAAGGCTTTGAGGTGGTCCCTGCGCTTCTGTTATCATAGGGAGGATGGAGCTTACCGGGAGATCCTTACGGGCGGACTCGCATCCTTTGCTCAAGAGCACCTTTGTGGTCGGGAAGGATCACGATCCACTCATGCTTCTGGCTCGAAGCCGTATTGAAAGACATCTTGCTGGCGGCGAGAGCAATAGGGAAGAGTGGCAGTCCTCCCAGACAGTAGGAATGTGGAGTCAGTCGAATGCGAGTTTTATAGCGCGCTAACATGTTACGACAGGAAATAGAGCGAAACGGTTAAGTAGTCTATCAGTCTTCGAACCGGTCATGAGCGCAAAATTCATAGACAGTATTGTACCTAATGCTGGGGGTGTACCTTGGAAGTGGGGTTTTACGTGGGAGAGCCTAGCCTCCAGAGCCGTATTCTAACAGGGTAGGAGGGGCGGCGACAACTTCTTCCATATGTGTCCTCTTAAAAGCAGGAACGATTGACCACTCATTCACCTATCCTTCCCCTCATGATAATGCAGCGCCGTGTCTCAAGCACTTTTGTCTCCATCGGTGTCATGATATGACCTCAGTCAAGTATGCCAAACATTTGTTTATGATCGAATATCAGACCTCAAATATTATTAATGATAGTTATGCAACAAATCTGACAACGGAAACGCGCAGTAATCGACATGCTGTCACAACAACGCAAACTGGATTCACCGATCAATACGTCCCCTAGATCCTACCGAGAGGCTAGTGCTCAATTAGTCCAGCAGGCTACAAGATGAGGCACTTCGAGGGGCTAGACGAGTCTACTCTGGGCTTCCGAAGTCTTTCTCGCGCAGTACCTTCCCTGTGTGGCAGATGCAGATGGTAGGTTTTGACCAGAGAATATCTTGCAAGCCATCCACAACATTTCAGTTGCACCTAGCCAACCAGTATCTATCTCAACACTTGTGCTCTTGCTTTCCTGTTAACCCTCCACCTACTACCTCATATATGAGGAACTAAAGTTGTACTGCCTCTCCATACTCACATCGTCCCGCAGAGGAAAAGCCTTCCGGATCATTTCAAGAGCTCTTTCGCTAGAGGTTCGGCTGTTTATGTTTTGCAGACCCGCAGACTTCAGAATGCGCTAGTACACCTCAGAAAGTATTACCTTGTCAGGGTTGAGAATTTGGAGAGGGTCCAACCCCAGCTTTATCTATTCTCACTTCAGAAGGAAAACTTTTGTTTCATTTCAGGGGCACAATCAACTTACCTTCCTCATCATGCCTATAGCCTCTTCGCCTACTTCATCTACTAACCGTTCTCTGAGCTTGAGTCCAATCCCATGCTCTCCGGTGATCGTCCCTTCTAGCTGCACCGCTCTTTGCTGGACCCATGTAAGCACCTCCTCGCCCTTCTCTCTCTGGCTTTCAGGGCAGACGATGACCGTATGATAATTACCTGTCTCGGAGGTCAACCATGCAACGGTCATTGAGATGTGAGACTAACCGTCCCCAACATGACCAAGTGTTGAGCCTGATAGTCCCGCTTTCTCTATGACCCGATGAGTCTCCTCAATCATGTCTGCCAGACTAGATATCGGCACTGCTGCATCAGCATTCAAGAACAGGTCACTCATATCTTTCTTCATGGCCATGAGACTCGGGCCCACTGCCTTTCTCGCACCCCATGATATATCAATATCCTCCTTGTCCATCGACACCTCAAAGTCCTCGCAGTAATTTGCATCAGCTGCCTCTCGTATCATCTTCAACTCGGCCTCTACCGCCAACTGCAGACCTGACAGTTTTAAGAACAGCGTTGGACTTTCCTTCCATTCCTTACTTGAGAGGCCGGACTGGTTGATAGCCCACATACTATGCTTGTCTAATAATTCCAGAGCATCAATGGGCAGGCCGGATCCGATTAGGCAAACGGCAGTCCTTACTGCCGAATGTGTGCTTGGAAAGCTGGCAACAACTACGTGAAGATTCTTAGGCGCAGAGGTGACTTTCAGCACGGCCTCAGTGACTAGGCCAAGTGTTCCCTCGGATCCGACGATTAGTTTCGTGAGATCGAAGCCAGCTGATGATTTCCGCGGTCTACGCCGAGTCTTGACTACAGTACCATCTGCGAGGACGACGGTCATAGAGATGACCCAGTCTTTCATTGTGCCATACCGGTAAGCGTTGGTACCAGAACAGTTCATGGCTATCTAATAGATTGGTCAATGCTTTCACCATTCATCGGTGTACTAATATTATCGGTATGCTCACCATGCCGCCAATCTTTGCACCCGGCGATGGATCTGGCGGAAAGAAAAGCCCCATACCGCCGAGTCGAGCATTAAGATCTTCCCATCCCACAGCTGGCTGCACCACTACATCGAAATCCCCTTGATGGACCGCCAAAATTCTGTCCATCTTGTGGAAATCGATACAGAGACCTCTTTGTGTGGCTGCAAGTGCTCCAGGCATGCTTGTTCCACCACAGTATGCCGTCACGGGAATTCGCCGCCTCGAACAAATTTTCATGATTTCACTTACGTCAGCTGTACTGGTTGGGAGCACTATGAGAGCCGGTATTTGAGATGAAGCCGCAGGAGACCATTTAGTGATGGAATGAGCGCGACGCTCGTCTAAGTTGAGGATAATGCTTTCAGAGCCCAGGAGATGATCCAATTCTTCCGTCGCCTTCGAAATATTTTCTGCCGAGATATTGTAGACAGGGCGTGGTGCCTCGGAGAGCGAAACAATAGAACTTGTGTCCATGTTTGGCAGGTGATCTATAATTCAAGACGGTGGATCAGATCCCTTCACGGCAGTCTTGAATTCGTGATACATCACGAGATAAGGCAACGAAGAAGTTGGACGGATTACACTGTCTCGCGGGTGACACAAGAATCCGTACATGCCAAGGCGCAGAGAGCCCCTAATTTAAGAGTCCGTGTCACCCGCCTTGTACTAGTCTCAGTACTTTTAGGGCGCCTGGGGGGTTGAACAAATCATACGGGGTGGACATCTGTAGACATTCTTGACCAATAGATTTCCCCGAAGAAAGTACCCCGGGGTACATACATGCAATATCCGGGCTACGAGATCGATTTTTAAAAATCTAAGCAGATACTTTTCTTACTAAAAATCTCGTGTGGAGGAAATCTCGCCGTAAATCTCGCCGTATTGATAACAGCGCTAATGATACTACGCTACCGACTAGGCTCACCCTACTAGAGTACGCTGTGCCTTCCCTACAGTAGGTACCGACCACCACTACCATACGCACGGTATCTAGGAGGTCACCCCCGCGAGAAAATCACCTGAATCGACGGAATCTAACCTCTAATAATTACTAGTGTTGATAGGTAACGATATATGCGATACCCGAAAAAGGGCTTGGCGCGCTAGAATTAAGGTTTACATGCCGATACTCTTTACTAGACGATATCCTTAGCGTAGAAATATCTATAATTCCTAACGGTATTAGAATTCTACTTTTATCCACGAACTCTATTATAAGTAATACTCTTCTATATATGATATTAGCTGCTGATAAGTATACTAATAGAATCCCGTGTATAATTAGGTGTTAGAAGCCTTTCTACTAGAACAACCGTCCTGGTATGATTTGTTCGACCCCCCCGGCGCCCTAAAAGTACTTATACCCTGCGCGTTCCGCGTAGCGGGTATGAGGTCAAAACGTTGCCAAGACCCCGATTTTTAGTGTGAACGTCTATTATAGAAAATTCGTACCCTACGTATATTTCATCCTTAATAAATGCTATAAGGCTAAGTAGTCTTAGTAATTAATAAGTAGTCTTAGTAATTAATAAATAGTCTATATTTATAGAAAGGTATATATAATAGAATTTAAAATATATATCTTAAAATAGTAACGTAGTTAATAATTATAAGGGTAGATAGCTTAGTAGTATATTTTACTATTCTAAACTTCCTAATCTAGACTAATTTTATAGGTATATTAGTAAACTAGGAAGCTTATATACTATAGAAAAATACGTATTTTCTATATATAATAGGCGCGCTTATATATTAGCCCTAGGGCTAGGAATAATACTATAAGTTATAAAATACGTATTTAACTAGATTTAGTAACTTTTAGAAATACTATGTAATAGGATTAATAGGAGATAAGTCCTACTAATTAACTATAATATAACTATATTAGGCTAGTATTAACTAGGTAATTATAATAAGGTACTAAGTCTTATTAATAACTAATAGTACTAATACTTAGTAGGAGAATTAATCGTAGGCGTAATATAGGTATAAGAAACGGGGCTAGGCTAGGGGGGGTACTCTACATGTATATAAATTATATGAATCGACTATATCTAAAACCTATATTACGCTAGTATTAATAACGTAGCTACTATAACTCTAGTAAGCTTCCCGTTTCTTCCTAGCGCTAGAGGAAAATTATGGATTTAAGGCCTTAAATCCAGATTTTCTATATATAGGGTTTTTAGGCTAGAATAAAAAAAACCAAAATTTTCCTATTTATTACTAGTATTTACTCTGGAAAATCCGCTTTCAGCGGATTTTCTAGCTTCGAATTTTCTATACTAGTTCCTAGTTTACTAATGTAAGGGGTTTAAGCTAGTAATATTTAATAGTTATATTATAAGGGCCTAATAAACGCGTAGCTTTAATAGAATAGATATTAGAATATCTTAATATATCTAGTTAGTATAACTACGGCTTACTAGTAATATCCTAGCGTTACTAGTTTAGCTTCTATAAGGACTAGTTAGGAATACGGTACTACTATTAACGTGACGTCTATAGTACGTAGTAGTACTACGCTACCCCTTTACCTATAGTATATAGAGGAGGGAATTTCCCTTAAAGGGAAGAGTAGTAATTAGTTGTTACAAGCATACCAGATAGTTCTTGTAGTACGCCTAACGAGAGCACTTCTCGTCACAGCTAGGTGGATTACTAAGCGATTAGTCGAACCACATTACAGGTAGATTACTAAGCGATTAGTCGAACCACATTACAGGTAGATTACTAATGCGATCCACCGAACTACACCTCTTAATAGGATTTCATATATCTATATAATAGCGATGCTTTCCCACCTAGATAGGAGCTTCGTGCTTAACTCATGTTATTAACCTAGATATCTCCTAGATACTAAATATAATACTCGACCTGTATTAGACTAGTTTAGTACGAAGCCTGTTTACCCTAGTCCTTAATACTCCTCTCTACGAGATCCACCTAGACTCCGGAGCCTTCTAGTTAGAAGACGACGGGTCGTAATATTAGTCTTATTATTAATAAGAATAGAGAGTTTTATATATATATATATATACGTACTATTTATAATACTTAATAGTTATATTATTATATAATACCCTTATATTCTAATTACTCTACCCTATTTAAGGGTAGTAGCCTAACTATTAATAAGATAAGTAGAGAAGGGTTATTATAAATATAAGGTAAAAAGGTTAGTTAACTAGTATAAATAACCCACTTAAATATAAGGGATTAAGCTTATAAAGAAAGTAAGTCTTAAGAATTAATTAATTAATTAATAATAGATATATTATAATTATAACTAACTATCTAGAGGTAACTATTAAGTATATAAACCTAGTCCCTACTACTTAAAACCTAAGAAGTACTATTATAAAGGATATAAGAACTTAAAGAAGAAGTCTTAAAGAGGTAATAGATATAAGATCTATAATAATATTTATAAAAGTTAGAGTAGGAAATATATACTAATAATATTACTTAAGTAGGTTATTACTATTACCTATTATTAGTAGAAGAATTAGAATTAAAGTATCCTTAATATAAAACCTATATTCTTAGGCCGTAGGATCTATATATATATAATAGGAAGTTAATATAAGAATATTACGAATAATTTAATAATATAATTAATATAATTAAAATAAGTATAACTTATTTTCTTAATAATTTTATAAAAATCTAATACGCGTTATAGTATATAGCCCTAGACCTTAAGACTATATAATATAAGTATATAAAAGATATATTAAAGGATAAATAGTCTTAAGAATACTTTAATAATTTCTTAATAGATTAAATAACTAGTAAGTACTACTTAAAAGTTAAGTAAAGGGAATACTAAAAGATTATAAACTTTATAAATTACCTTATTAAGTTAGAAAGATAACTTAAGCTATTAATAAAGTATATACTTTATAATAACCTTTTAAATAAATTATATAAGGATCTTTATAATTAACTTATAATATAACTTAATATTTTAAAGATAAGGGATACTCTTATTATATTAATAACCTAACTAGAGCCTTATATAATACTACTTATATATAAAGACTAAAGGGATAATACTCCTACTAGGGGTTAATATCTTTAAAGAGGAAGAGGAAATTTCTAAGGGTAAAGAGATAATAGCCTATATATAAAATAAGAAGAGCGGGGTAGTATTAAGGTATTATTATACCTTTCTTAAAGGCCTAAGCCTAACCTCTCTACTATTAAATATTATAATTATTAAAAGAAGTGATATATAATTAAAGATTATTAAAGCGTGAAATTAATAGTTATAAATATTATAATTAATAAGCTTATAACTAATAAGATATTTAATAATAAGCTAGTTAAGAGAGGCTTAAATTAAAAAAAAAACCTAAGTATTATAATTATATCTACTATTATAATATAAGGGAAGAAGTAGATATAATAACTTATTATTATAATATAAATAGAGCTTAAGAGCTTATAAAGAGAATTTATTATATTAATTAACTTTAAAGTAAATATTAATTATATTAATATATACTTAATAAAGGAGTAAGATTAGGAAATAGACTTAAGCTTTAATAATACCTTATATAATAGAGTTAGGAACTTAATATTATTATTAAGTTCTTATATAAGAGATATTAAACTTATTAATTTTAATGATATTATATAATATTATAAGGGCGCCTTTTATATAATAATAAACTTTAATTATAACTTCTACCTTAGATATTTATAATTAGAAGAATAAAATTCCTAAGTAGATTAGCTTATATAAAACTAGTAATTCCTTATTAAGAAAAGTAATATTAAGGAGTACTTTAATATTATTAAAGCCTTAGAGGAGTAGCTTAATAATATTATATTTATTATAATATACTTAGGAGTAGGTAATAAAAGCCTACTACTTAAAGTTAAGCTCCCTCTAGAATTTTAGGAATTTTAAAATATCTTTTTAATTAAGAATATTAAGGCGCTACTAGATTATATATATTATAATTATATAATTAATATAAAGGAGAATAAAGAACCTCCCTTTAACCTACTTTATAACTTATTAAAGAAAGAGTTACGTGTATTAAGGGAGTACTTTAAGTAAGCTTTAAAAAAGGGGTAGATTTATTATTTTATAAATTTAGTAGGTATACTAATTCTTTTTATATTAAAAAAGGATAGAATATTATACTTATATATTAATTATAAGGCACTTAATAAGATTATAATTAAGAATTACTATCTACTTTTATTAATTAATAAAATATTAATAAGATTAGTTAGTATTAAGTACTTAATTAAGTTAGATCTTAAGGATATATATTATTACTTATAAATAAGAAAGGGTAATAAATAAAAGACTATATTTTATATAAGGTATAACTATTTTAAATATATAATTATACCTTTTAGACTTATTAATATATCTACCTTATTCTAAGTATATATTAATAAAGCCCTAGTAGGACTACTTAATATTATATATATTATTTATCTAAATAATATTATTAAGTTACTAGCTAGGGCCTATGTAAATAAGTAGGTTGTAAAGGCTTATATTCCTATATTCTTAGACCTAAGGCTAAATATAACTATCTAGGTGGGTCGTACTTGCCTGATATACTATGGCTATAACATCTGCCCCCCTTAGAAAATAAGCTCGTCCCGAGCGTATTACGTCGTTGAATTAACTAAGTTAGCCTCTATAATTTTTTTAGGATTAGCTAACTACTTTACTAATTAACCGTTATTATACTTTATAATAATATCCTCTAGATATAGGTAGTATAATATAAGGCGTTATAATATATTATTAGAGGTATTAAGTATCTTATTAGCCTTTTTTATTAACTTAATATCCCTAGTACTATTAATTATTATTATTATATTTATAATAGATTAGTTATATACGCTTAAATACTTTACTAGCTCTACTATTATAGTATTTCTATTTATTAGTAGCTACGTATTTAATTATTATTATTTATTATTAGATTCCCTTAATTCTTCTACCTTAGTTATTAGTATTATTGAGAGTAATCCTAACCTTAAGTTTTTAAGACCTTTCTAAGCTAGCTAGGTTAGGGTAGGCGTTAGAGTAGTTAGTAGTAGGGTAGGGGGACTGGTATTTTATAACGGGGGTGGACTAGTTAGTAGTAAGGTAGGGGGACTAGATTATAGCGGGGCTATTGGAGTAGTTAGTAGTAGGGTAGATTTCCTAGATTTTACTAGCTTTTTAGACTTCTTCGTAGTTATTATACTTACGGGCTTTTTCCTAGAGGATCTTAGTACCCGACGATTTTTCTCCTTTATATTACTAGGCGGTAGTTCCCCTAGGATATTCTAATCCTCTAGTAGATAGATAATTTTAGGATAATTATTATTAAGGTACTACGGTGATATCTTATTACCGCTAGCTATATAATTAGGATATTATTTATTAACTATCTAAGTCTAGTTAGGTAGTAAATATTTATTAGTTAGGCCTAGTCTCTCTCCTATATTATTATATAGTTAGCGGCCTTAAAATACGCGGAAACGCCTTACCCCCTTATTATCTAAGGCTATTACTAGTACCCCTATAGGGATAAAGTTAGCGGGTAGATATCTATTAGAATTAAGGCTTACTTAGTAGAAATCCCCCTACTTAGATAAGTTAGAATAAATTACCTAGAATATCTAATAATTAGGTAGAATAGTAAAGCTTTTATAATAGTTAGTAAACCCCTCTTTTAAGACGACGTAGTCTAGATTTAAAAAAACTAGTATAGGGAATTTATTAACTATTAGCTAGTTTAGATACTTAGAAGGAATAACTCTTTTACCTAGTTTCCCTAAAAATTTTACCCCCCTATTCTCCCCTATATAGAGGGGCCTAGCTATACGGTAGCTAATATTAATATCCTTAGAGGTAACTTTATTAATAGGCTTAAGGGCTCCCTTAGGAGCTACTAAACGGGCTTATTTAATTAAGTAAGATAAGGATATCCTAGTATTAGGGTCTGCCGCTAGGACCTCCTAGTCTAATAGAGGAGCTAATAATACCTCTAATATTATTAGTAATATAGGTTATAAATTCTACCTAAGATAAGTATCCTAATCTATATCCGGTAGTTACCTAGGTCTATACTTAAGGTTATAGTAGATATTATCCGCTATTTTATAGACTAACTTAAAAAGGCTTAAAAGGCTAGCGTAATTTATACCCGCCTATTAGTCTAAATTAGATATAATATATTCTTAGGAATAGCTTAGGTCCTAGTCCTCCCTTAATACCCTAAGTAGGAGTACCTTATAATTTATTTTAAGATAATTAAGAGGATTATAAAAGGTAAAATCCTTATAACTATCTTATAATCCTATACTATTTTATAAATTTACCTTCTTTAATTTATAAATTTTAAATTCTTATAGAACTTATAGCTACTTTCTCGCCTCCGCCCTTATTTCTTCTTAGTTCGGGCTAAATACTACTTCCTAGGCTTAACTATTATAGTTAAGTATACTAACTTTAAGTAGTACTATTATATATTAGACGACGTCTTATTTAGCCTAATATAGATTTTCTTCATTATTAACTAGTACGCCTAACTTATTAGTAATATCTAGGGGTATAGTAAGGTCTAGGAATAAGTTTTATTATACCTACTATTTAAGTTAATCCTAGATCTAATATATAATATAGTAGTTATTAGGAATAAGGATAGGCTAATTATATACTATAGAAAGGGGTCTTAATCTATTTTATCTTAGGTACCTTAATATATAGGCTCCGTTAGTAGTTTTAGAGCGGTATAAGTTATTTTTATAAAGGGGATTATACTTAAATTTAAATTATAGTATATAAATTTAGAAAACTCTTAAAAGGACGGGCGCTTTAAGTAGGTAGTTTAAAATCTCCTTAGATATAAGTCTACTTTTATAGAATTAAGTCTATAGAAACCGCTAAATATAGCCTTTATTAGTAGTTATTCTTAACTAGTCTATTATATATAAATTAATATCTTTATTAGATATAATTTTAGGTTAATACCTTATTATTATATTTATTCTAAACTAGGTTAGTAACTAGGTGACCTTTTTAGTAATAGAAGTATGTATAAGAACTCTAGGTAGTAAGGAGTATTACCTCTAGAGATATAACGGGTAATAATATATACGGTATTAGTATTAATAATTAATAATAGAGATAAAGGTAAGTAAGGTAAACTTAGTTTCCTCTAAGTTAAAGCTATACTAATAGTAGGAGTACCCGTATTATATATTTTTAGACTATAATTATATTAATATCTTTATCCTTAGGGGATATTAGTTATTATTTTTAAGATTTCTTAAACTTAGTTATTATATTTAGTACGTCTTCCTTAAGGTTAGTAGCTAGTTCCTAGGTTATTTTATTATAGCCTTTCTACTTAACTTAATAGCTATCCTTTCTACCTCTCTTTTCCCTATATAGTATTTTATCTACCACGTATTCTTACCTACCCTATATAAAAACGGGTGCTAGGGGAGGAACGGCTCGTTTAAATAGATTAGGTTTACCCTACTCTAGGTATATTATTAATATTACCAGATAGATCCTAGATATACTAGGGGGTAACTCTAACTTATATACTAGGGGGCTGATTTTCTCTAGGATTCTATATAGCCTAACTTTCTTTATTAATAGGGAGGACGACTTAGGAATATAATATCCTAGGTCTCCTATTCTAGTAAGTTTAAGATATATACTACCTACTAGGTCTAGAACCCTATATTTTAAATTATACCTTATTAATATCTTTACCTAGGCTAATTTTATAGCTTCTATAGTATTATTATATACTATATCGTAATAATAGAGAAATTCTATTATAATTTTATTATTTCTAGGGATAATAGTATTAAGGTAACCCCTAGGTTTTATATTATAAAGTACTTTAAATAGTATTATAAGTATACTTATATTTTCCGTAGTATTTAAGGCGTATTTAACCTCTAGTAGTAAAGTGTCCTAGTTCTCCTTATATTAGCCTATTAGTAGATATCTTAAGGCTATTTCTATAATCTAGTTAGTTTATTCTACCTATCTATCTATTAATAGATAGTAAGCTATTATTATTCCTAATAATACCTTATATCTAGAAAATAGAGTTCTCTAGAACTCGCTAGTAAATTTAGGATCTCTATTAGAGATAAGGCGGCTTAGAATACCTTATAATTAGTATATATTATTAAAATATTATCTAGGCTAGATTTTAGCTATATTAGTTTTATTCCCTAGGACTAGCTAGATAAACTTTAAGAATTTATTAGTAATTATAAGTAGGGAGTTATAGCCTTACGCGGTTAGTAGTAGGCTAACTATAAAATCTATTACTAGTTCCTCTAGCGGGTATTAAGCATCCCCTATAGGATATAATTCCCCGTATAATAGTTACCTTAATAGTTTTAATAATTAATAAGCTAGGCACCTATTAATATACCCTTATATAACCTTTTTTATTCTTAGAAAGTATACTAAACTACGTAATTAGTTATATATCTAATAAATACTACTATATATATAGTAGTTATATCTATATTCTAGGATTTTATAGGTAAGCTTTTCTAGAATATAAAGCTAATCTAGTCCTAGGTAATTTTATATATATAGTAGTTCGTTTTTAAGGTCCTAGTAATATAATTAATATACCGTTTTAACCCTAGATTCTTAACCGTATAACTCTTTTAATTATTTCTAGATTTAATTATAGATTTTCCTAAAATAGGGATCCTTAGGTAGCGCACTTAAGATTTTATTTAGAAATTCCTTCTCTACCTTAACTACTATTATAGGGAAGATATTCGCGAGTTTAGTCTCTATTATAAGTAGTCTAAATAGTCTATTAGTATTTCTATATATAGTCCTAGCCTAATAGATAATCTTTATCCTTAGTTAAAATATAGATAAGTAAAGGGCCTATTATTTAAGTAGGTAGATCGGCGACTATTAATTTTATTTTAAAGTACTAACTTTAGATCGCTATAATCTATAATAATAATAAAGTTACTATTATTAAAGAATTAAGGGAGTTTAGTAAGCGCCTAAATAAGGGCCCCCGCTTCTAATTTTATAGCTTAATATTAGGTTTCTATATCTAAGAGATCTCTAGAGAGAAATAATATTAGCCTTTCTACCCTATTTATTTTAATCTAGTATAGAGTAACTTTATATCCCTTCTCTTTACTACTATTTATATATAATATAAACGGTCTACTAAAGTTAGGAAATACTAAAGTAGGAGTATTATATAGCTTTTCCTTAAGGATTTCCTAAGCCTTATAATATTAAGGACTAGCTTATAAACCCTCCGTCTCTTATATAATAAAGATTTAAGTAGGTTTTAGATAGGATATATCTACTAAGAGTTATTTTTTCTTAGCGTAGTTTCTTTATAACCTCCCCTTATTTAAGCTTCTCTTAAAACCCTCTATTTTTAACTTAATTAGGGGTCTAGTAATTACTATATAATATTCTATAAATTTACGGTAATAACTAAAGAAACTAAGTCTAGTCTTTAAACCCCTTAGATTTATAGGGAATAATATCTTCTAAACTGCTTTAACCTTTTCCTCTATTATATTAAGCCCTAACTATAATATATAATATCCTAGAGCTATTATACTAGGATATATAAAGTAGTACTTTATAAGTAATAGTATAACTCTACTATTCTTAAGGAGTTCTAGAACTTAGTTAAGATATTTAATATAATCTTCTAAAGTAGTAGAGAAAATTATAATATTATTAATATATACTAGGATAAATTACTATAAGTAGGGGGATAGTAGCCTCTCTATATAATATTAGAAAAAGCTAGGGGTATTAGTTAAACTTATAATAGAGACTTTTAACTACTTCTATCCCTAATAGGGGCTAATAAATATTATTTTCTACTAATCTAATAGCTAGGTACCTTACTAGAAAAACCCTTTTATAAGATTAATTAAGGAAAAAATTATAAATCCCCCTAGTACCCCTAGGATAGTATCCTATTTTAGTAGTAGATATATATCTAGGTAGAGTTTAGTATTTACTTTTTATAAGTCTATAACTACCCTTAATTTTCTATTTTTTTATACTATAAAGGCCGGAGATAAGGCGGCTAACGGAGTTCCTAAAAGGACTTTCTTAATTTAACCCTATTTAACTAGTAGATCTAGAATAAAGTCTATAGCCTTACGGTCTTATTAAGAAAGGTTATATAGGTTTTATTTTAATCCTATAATATCTAATTTATCCTTAAAGGGTATTAGTATTTTAATACTATTATTAAATTTCTCTAAGCCGCTTTAAAAGAGGGTTTAATATTTCTTAACTACTTTCTTAATATATTCCTAATATTTAGGGCTCTAATAGTCTAAGATATTAGCCTCTAGGATAGTAACTTTATCTAGAAAGTTAATAATATATAATAAATCCGGTTCCTCTCTAAATTTACTAGTATAAACGTTTATAAAGTAGAAGTCTACTTTAGTTAACTTAGCTAATTCCTATAGAATAGCTAGTCTTCCTAGTAATTACCCCTAGTAGATCTTAATAGAATAATTCCTAAAGTTAGCTACTAAATAAGCTTATAAATTATTACTAACTACTACTTAAACTCTAGAAGTAAATATCCCTAACTATAAGTTAACTATTAGTAATAGTTTAAATAAATAGGAGTAATTTAGCGCTAGCGGGTAATATATAATTAGGATATTTTATCCTATTCCTAGATCTAGTATAGTTAGTAAGGCGGTATAGATATTTACCTTTTTATATTTTAGTATCCTTAATATTCTTAACTTAATTAGTAATACTAGTATTACTAGAGGTTCCTAAATATCCGCTTAGATTTTTAGGATATAATCTACCTTTAAGGTAACTCTAATTAGAATAGGGGTATTATTAATTATAATAAGATCCTAGTATTTACCCTATTAAATATTAATTATACTTAGTTTTATAATATCTATTCTAATAATTATGTTATAAGGGAGTCTTAAAACTATATAAATTTCCCTAGATTTTTAACTAGTTCCTTATTTAAGTTATATATCCTAATATCTACTCTAATATAATCTTATAATAATAACTCTCTAGTACTAACTCCCTTATATTAAAGCCTTTTTCCTCTAGTTATAAAGTAGACCTTATAAGCGTTAAAAAAGGCTAGGTAGTAATTATTAGAAATAAGTAATACTAGAGATCTAGTATTAAAGTAAAACTTAAAGATTCTACTATCCTTACTAATATATTAGTATATTATACTAGAGAATTTCTTAAAGTCTATACTAGCTCCTATCTATATATCTATAAAATTAAAAGTATTAGGTTTAGCTCCTTTTAAAGATAAGCTAGTAACTTTATTATTAAGATAGAATAAGTCTAAGGATATTTTAGTAGTAATATTTAAGCTATTAATAGAGTTATTATCCTTAGGTAGGCCCCGACTACTAATTAGGAGCCCTAAGAGGCTTCCCCTTATAGATCCTCCTCTATAAGGATCTCTAAGGCTATATAGGTCTCTAGATTATATAGATTAAGACTATTATTATTATTATTATTATTATTATTATTATTATTATTATTATTATTATTATTATTATTATTATTATTATTATTATTATTACTATTCCCTAAGTTAATATCTATTTTATCCTCTAGTTTAACCTTTAAGGCCCTTTTCTTTTTATTACTATAGTTACTATCTTAATAATCTCTACTATAATACTAGTAAGGATAAGGTAGGGACCTCTTAGGTTATTAGTTATTAGTATTTATCTTTTCTAAGGGGCGCCTTTTTATTTCTACCGGCTTAGGGTTAGACTAGATAATCCTCTTAGCTACTAGATTACTAAATAATTACTAGACTCTAGCTAGGGATAGTACTTAAAATACTTAAGTTATTATAAGTTTCTAGCGGGGTTTATTTATATTATAAATATACTTTACTACCGCCTTATTATTCTAGACTCGTCTATTAAAATTTTCTATAGTATCTCTCTCTTCCTATATTAGGGTTATAAGTACTAGGTTTAGCTTAAGGCCTTATTATAAATACCTAATAATTATATCCTTATTAGTTATACCTACGTCGTATAAATAGTTAATCTTTTAAGTTAGGTATTAGCTAAGGGTAGTTAAGGGTTAGTTAAAGTAAAACTTTATCTTCTTAGCCTCCTTTATTAATTTAAATTAATTAGGTTAATATTCCTAGATAGCTAGATTATAGTTTATTTCTTAGTAGACCCTTATAGAAAGGCTATTATACTATTCTAGAATATCCCCTTCTAGGTATATTAAGAGTACCCTAAGGACTAGACTACTACCTTCTAGTTCTACTATATATTAGAAGTAGTAAGTAAAGAAGGTAGTAGAGTATTTCTTAAAATTAAATATTATAATTTCCTAGGGTTAAAGGTTTTACTCCTTATACTCCTTTAATTAAGGTAGATATTTATTAAAGTCTTTATATTAATAATAATCTAGTTAGAACTCTTATAAAAAGTTATAAGGAGGGTTCCAATATCTATATTCCTAGGGTCTATAATTATAATAGCCTAATATTAACTCTAAATAATAGTTTTCCTAGGGTATAAACCTAGGTTTTAGACCTAGGTTCTAGTTTTAATTATAATAAAGTTCAACTTCCTATTAGGTAACTTTTATACATAATTATACTAACTTATTTTACTCTATTAAAGGATATTATAGCTTAGGTTCTTATTAATAGTAATCTTATTAAAACTAGTTAGGCTAGAATACTCTAGGCTAATCCTCTATAAAAGGTTATTAAAGAATAAAAGTCTCCGGTTAGGTATCCTAATATAGTAGAGGAATAAAAATCTCTAGCTAGGTATCTTAATATAGTAGTACTAGGGTATTTTACCCCTATAGACTAGCTATAATTAGTTTAAAGCTAGGAGTAAGTAGGGACCTATTATATTATACTCTTATTAGGTCTTCTTTAACTTCTTAACTAAAAGGGTCCTTTTATTCTTAATAGATTCTATCTAATATTAAATACTAAAATCTCTTAGCTTATAACCCTCTTCCTAGAGGGCGAGCTAGTTTACGCTATATTAATAATAGGTAATAGCTAGTAGTAACCTCTTTAATTACTTATTAAAAAAGATTAAGATTACCTAGCTTACTAGGCCTATTATATAATTTATTTAGCTACTCCTAGAATATTTCTTTATCTTCTTTACTATAATAGAATATCTGTAATTTAGGACCCTGAGCTTATCGTACCTTATTAGTTAGTTAATAAGTGCCCTAATTACCCCTCTAGGCCTAGCGCGAATATTAAAACTCTAATATTTCTTCGCATTCTACCCACGTATATACCTACCCTTTATAATATTTTCTACTTAAATGAAGTTATATAGCTTATTTCAGCCTACTTAATACCTTAAAAATAACGAAAATCAGTGTAGTAGTTTAAAAGATATATTAGAATAAGTGGATTTACCTACTAAATTCTATACGCCAACGGCTAGAATATAGATTATAAATAATAAAAATCCTAATATTATTTATAAATTACCTATTCTACTACGTCACCTATTAATATATCTACTATTAGTCTAAATAGGGGGATATATCCGTCTTATTACTAGGTAGGTAACGCTGTTAGCATGATCTATATCAGTACATTACTGCATTAGCTAATACTATTATAATTATAGGCTAAAAACCCTACTATTCACGTCACCTACTAACGTGTCTAATATCTACCTACTAATATATCTAATATCGGCCCGAATAGGGGGAAATATCCGTCTCATTACCAGGTATAGAACGCTATTAGCAT